>Ga0181607_10000818_pt1 | contig 27330 bp, 23 predicted proteins | sample 041ome_9_FD_132420 | JGI IMG/M metagenome (GOLD analysis project Ga0181607, IMG submission 132420) | Coastal salt marsh microbial communities from the Groves Creek Marsh, Skidaway Island, Georgia - 041413US metaG (megahit assembly) | ecosystem: Environmental > Aquatic > Marine > Intertidal zone...
ATTAACACTTGTTCAAAAAATGACGCCACGTTTTCGACCCTTTCGCCTACAAAAACTCTCATGATGCCTAGCGGGTCTTGCAACGATCGGCAACATCGCATCCGCATTTTGTATCACGCGATATACAATTCCCATAATTATATCAGAATATTTGTAATTGAACTTAACAGTTTAAATTTCCTAGGGTGGTCCTGCGCAGTTTTTTCTGTGCAGCCCACACTCACTCAAATTCAAGGAACATATCATGAAAACCATTATGACCTGTCTTACGCTAATGACTGCATCCATTGGCGGTTTTGCGTTTTTCACACTGCCCGTAGCAGCTGAAGACATCAAAGAATAATTGTAAAACGCGCTGCTTTGAAAACCGCAGTGCTGAAAATTATTTCTACGTGACATCGATCCGCATGCTTGGGCCCAATGCTTCTTTCTCCCAAAACACCCGGGCGGCCAATGCATGCAAGGTTGTAGACAAGCTTATTAAACGAAAAAAGCCGACCAAGGTTAAACCTTAGTCGGCTTTTGCATGAAATCAGTTCTTTACGAAGATTGGGTGCCAGCTTCGGCGTTTTGTTTGCTCCAATCGCGCTTGACTCCCAACCATAGCAGAATGGTCGACGCCACAAAAACCGAACTATACGTCCCCACAATAACGCCCCACGTCATTGCAAAAACAAATCCGCGAATAACATCACCGCCAAGGATCAATAAAGTGATCAAGGCAATCAATGTCGTAACGCTGGTCATCATGGTCCGGCTCAGCGTTTCATTGATCGACAGGTTCAACACCTCGGATAAAGGTTTGGTTTTATACTTGCGCAGATTTTCACGCACGCGGTCAAACACAACCACCGTATCGTTCAAAGAATAGCCAACGATGGTCAACAAGGCCGCAATAATCGCCAAGTCGAACTTTATTTGCAGTTCAGAGAAAATACCGATCGTCAGCAAAACGTCATGAACCAGCGCAACAACTGCACCCAAGGCGAATTGCCATTCAAAGCGCAACCAAATGTAAAACAACACTGCCGCAATGGCGGCGACAACCGCAATAACAGCTGTTTGTATCAGTTCGCCCGACACCTTTGGCCCGACGCTTTCGACAGACACAAATTTGATATTTGGGCTGACCGAGACAAGCGCATTTTCGACGGTTTGGATCACCTCAGCACTGACTGCTTCTTGATCATCTTGGGCTTGAATACGGATCATCGCAACGTGCTGGTCCGGTCCAAAACTGGGATCAAATACTTCCGAGATGATGATATCGCCCAAGCCTAGCTCGGCCACGGCGGCGCGATATACCCCAACATCAATCGGGTCTGTGCTTTGGGTACGGATGGTTGTACCGCCCCGAAAGTCGATGCCATAGTTCAAACCTTGAAGCGCAAAGGATGCGAATGCCACAACCATCATAAATGCAGAAATACCCAACCACATTTTCCAACGACGGAAGAAATCCCAATTTGTTTCGCTTGGTACTAATTTCAAACGCATGTTCACACCTCGATGGTTTTTGGGCGGCGGCGTTCAAACCAGATCACCACCAAAAGACGCGTGACATAGATCGCCGTAAAGACAGAGGTGATGATCCCCAATCCTAAAGTGATCGCAAATCCGCGCACCGGACCAGAGCCCGCGGCAAACAGAATAATCGCCGTGATCAAGGTGGTGATATTGGCATCCGCAATCGCAGAGAGCGCCTTTTCATACCCAAGCTCGATCGCGCGTGCCGGACCTTTTCCGGCTTTCAGCTCTTCTCGAATACGCTCAAAGATCAACACGTTGGCGTCAACGGCCATCCCGATTGTCAAGACGATCCCCGCAATACCAGGCAAGGTCAACGTGCCACCGATCCAAGACAATAAACCAAAGATCAACGCAATGTTGATCATCAGCGCAACGTTGGCGAATAGACCAAACAAGCCATAGCTTAGAACCATGAACACCAAAACCGCAATGCCTGCAACCAGTGACGCGATTTTACCGGCGGCAATGCTATCTGCGCCCAATTCAGGACCAATCGTCCGCTCTTCTAGGAAATCCAAACCGGCAGGCAAGGCACCCGCACGCAATAAGACCGCTAGATTGGTGCTTTCTTCAACAGTGAAGTTCCCCGTAATGATGCCAGAACCACCCGGAATGTGGCTTTGAATGACGGGGGCACTAATGACCTCTCCGTCCAATACAATGGCAAAGGGGTTGCCGATATTCTCAGCAGTGTAATCCCCAAATTTGCGCGCACCGGTTGGGTCAAAACGGAAATTCACCGCAGGGCGGCCGTTTTGATCAAAGCTGGGTTGCGCGTCGACCAAATCTTCGCCCGACACAACGGGAGCAGCGTCAAGGATATAATAGACACCCTCGCGGTCGAGCGAGGGCACAACTTCGTTGCCCGCACCTGCTGCAGCGTCCGGATCACCGGTTTGACCAATCACATGCTGGAACGTCAGCTGCGCCGTGGTTCCGATCAACGCCTTCAGCTCTGCCGCGGAACCAATGCCAGGCACCTGGATCAAAATGCGATCATTTCCTTGGCGTTGGATTGTGGGTTCGCGCGTGCCGACCTCATCGATACGGCGGCGCACAATTTCAAGAGATTGCTGCAAGGTCCGCGCATCGGTCGCAACTTTTTCAGCCTCAGACAACGTGACGATCAACGTATCACCCTGACCGGTCACGACCAAATCTTTTTCGCCGACCGAGTTCAAAGATACGATTGTCTGGCTGAGAACTGAAACAAATTCAATAGCTTGTGCCATTGCGCTTGGGTTTGAAATCTTAACCCGTAGCTCACCCGCAGGCGCATCCTGCAAACGAATTGTCCCAACAGTTGCCCGCTCTTTGCGCAAAGTGTCACGCACTTCGGGCCACAACGATTTCATGCGTTGGGCATAGACATCTGCGACCTTTACTTCGGCTAACAGATGCGCACCGCCACGCAAATCAAGGCCCAAATTCACGATATCAGACGGAAGGAAAGACGGCCAAAGCGTTGAATTTGCCTGATTTTCCGGGGTACTCACCCCTTTTTCAAGCGCGACCGTTGCGTCATTAAAGGATTCGACGCGCGTGTAAAAGGCGTTCGGCAGAGCCAGCAACAAACCTAATGCGCACAAGCCGATAATGACGATCCGCTTCCATAGATCGATATACAGCATTCTTTGGGCCTCGTAACTCTTAGGCTTCGGTCGCTGGCTCTGTTTTTGACAGAACTTGCGCGATGGTTGATTGCACGACGCGCACTTTGACGCCCTCGGCCAATTCGACCTCTAATTCGTTGTTTTCTTTGATCTTTACAACTTTACCAATCAAGCCCCCTTGGGTAACAACCTGATCCCCACGACGCAAAGATGACACCATATTTTGATGTTCTTTCATCTTTTTTTGCTGAGGGCGGATCAAAAGAAAATACATGATCCCGAAAATCAGAATTAGGGGAATAAACTGTCCTGCTGCGTCCATTTTGACGGTCCTTACTTAGTGTTTCGTTGGCGGGAACCTATGCGTTGGGACCTCGGTTTGCAAGGTGTGAAACGCTAATCTGTATGACGTCGGTATCACGTCGGTATTAGGTCGGTGGATTCAGACGGATTGGACGGCGCGCCACTGCACCCCGCCCCATCTGCCAAAGAACACATCTTTTGCTAGTTGTCCTTGATCGTGGTGACAACGCCAGTCAAGAAAACATCATCCTCACGTCCTCGATTTATGGTTACGTGCGCGCCACCCGCAACTTCTTGGCCATTTGGACCGAAAATGTTAAGGCTAAAATCGCCATCAGAAGAACAGCTTTCGCAGGTTGATGTGACCTCACCGAATAAATATCCGCCGTCGAGACTTTGAATATTGGTTAGATTCAAATCGTCGATTTCAGACCAAGCAATCCATTTTTGGGCCGCCACATCCCACTTTTCCATTTTCGTAAAGCTGCCCGAAAAGACGTCGTTTGCAAAATTCAAACTTAATGCCGCATCACTTTCGAAAGCCGTGTTGCTGTAATCTGCTGTGTCGATTGCTATGCCACGCCAAATACCGCTATAGTTTGCGGTCGTTTGCGGCAAACGCGCAGTCGGTGTCACAAACCCAGCGGCGCCATACGCCCCCCGATATCCGTCAAGCTGATTTTCGGCTGTCGCCATGCTTGGGAATTTGAGAATCGAAAACGGAATATGATATTTCGCATCCGCCGTGCCGTTTACGAAATCTGCAATCGCGGGTGTGCCTGCGAATTCGATGTAATAATTTGTGTCGCCCTTAGCGATGAAAAAGGTGTTTGGATAATCTTGAAGAAGAGCATCCTTGTCTAGAATGATCTCGTCCCCGAATGCTTGCACGATCAAACGAGGATCGCCATCTTGGTCTTTTTCAACAAAGATTTCGACATCATCATCACGGCGGTAGTTATTAAATTCAGTGTTTATCCCGTCCCGTTTGACTGTGTAAACAGGTACAAAAAATTCTTCGTTATCCGCAGAGTTCAGAAATTACGCGATCGTGGGCATTTTTTCCTCGCCCGCAAGATTGAGGGTGTTCGTTTCATCCGCTGGCGGTGTCTCACCGCCGCCGCCGCAAGCTACGACTGTTGCAATAAGCGACACAGTTAAAAAGAGTTTATAATTCATCAAAAACAATCCCCGATAGAATTAATTAGACTTTAGATCAAAAAAATTACATTCTTTAGAATAGTTTCTAATCCATATTGATTAAATTTCCATCAAGAATTCGGATCATCGCGCAAACACGATTAAGATGTACGGTCGTGTCTATGATCACGTTGCGGGCAACCTTAGCGTGTCGTCGAAATGAACCCGTTTAACAGCTCATCTGCACGGCCATTGCCTGTGGTATTGCTTGCCCGCCCCAACAGGCCGAAACCAGACACAGCGCAGAATAATGAAATTACCGATTAAACCTCATTCAAATCCAAACAATACTTAACATGTGTCAATGTCCATTAGGTCGTATAAATTGATAGATCCGCCACAGTCATCACATTTTCGACTGTCCAAAGCGGGCGAATTTTGTTACGAGGCAATCCTGAATCAATTCAATGAGGACAAGACCCATGCATGATATTCGTGCCATTCGTGAAAACCCTGCCGCTTTTGATGCCGCTATGGCGCGTCGTGGGTTATCGGATGCGTCCTCTGAATTGTTGGATATTGATGCGCAACGGCGTGCGGCGATTTTGGCCGCCGAAACCGCACAGGCCGAACAGAACAAAGCCTCAAAAGACGTCGGTGCCGCAAAAGGTCGTGGTGATGAGGCAGAGTTTGAACGTCTGCGCGCCCTTGTGGCCGAGAAAAAGGCCGAAGTCGCCGAGATGAACGCCAAGGCAAAGGATTTGGACGACCAGTTGACAGATGCGTTGATGCGTATCCCGAACCTGCCCCATGACAGCATCCCTGATGGGGCCGATGAAAACGATAACGTGGAAATTCATCGCTGGGGCAGCCCGCGCAAAATCGAAAACGCGAAAGAGCATTTTGACATCGCAGGCGTCAAAGCGGGAATGGATTTTGAAACAGCTGCCAAATTGTCAGGATCACGGTTTGTTGTGTTGCGCGGCGCGATTGCCCGCGTCCATCGCGCCTTGGCACAAATGATGATTGACACACATGTTGATGATCATGGCTTGGTTGAACATATTACCCCCGTTTTGGTGCGGGACGGGGCGATGTATGGCACCAACCAATTGCCCAAGTTTGCCGAAGACAGTTATCAAACCACAAACGGATGGTGGTTGATCCCGACATCCGAGGTCACGTTGACCAATACAGTTGCCGGCGAAATTTTGGACGAAAGCGCCCTGCCCATCCGCATGACGGCCCATACGCAATGTTTCCGGTCCGAAGCGGGCAGCGCGGGCAAAGACACCGCGGGCATGTTGCGTCAACATCAGTTCGAAAAGGTCGAGATGGTATCAATCACCCATCCCGATCAATCCATGGCCGAACACGAACGCATGACCGATTGCGCCAAGGCGATTTTGGAAAAGATGGAATTGCCCTATCGCGTGGTTGTGCTGTGCACGGGCGACATGGGCTTTGGCGCGATCAAAACCCATGACCTTGAGGTTTGGTTGCCAGGCCAAGGCACGTACCGCGAAATCTCATCCGTGTCCGTGTGCGGTGATTTCCAAGCACGCCGCATGAATGCACGGTTCCGCCCCGAAGGTGGTGGAAAGCCTGAATTCGTGCACACCCTTAACGGGTCGGGTTTGGCCGTTGGTCGGTGCTTGATCGCCGTGTTGGAAAATGGCCAGCAGGCTGATGGGTCGGTGGTTTTGCCACAGGCACTTCATGCTTATTTGGGCGGTAAAACCATAATTTCCGCCGATGGCACATTAATGTAAACGCATTCACAATCGAACTAGATTTAACGGGCCGTTTGGCCCGTTATTTGTTTCTGATATCAAAACAATTCCCGCCTGCAACATCACCATTGTCGCGGATTTGCGTAAACATGCCTAACTTTAGTCATATTTTAGCTAACTTTTAACCAATTCCTTTCGCTAGAAATTAACCAAATTGTGAAAGGAACGATCATGGATTCGGAAATGACAACCGCGACGCGTGTGATCGAAATATCGGGCGTCAAATATGGCTACGATGGGACGATTGAAAAATCAACGCTTCGGATGTTGGGGTCTGACGATCTATATGTGTCATTGAAAAATGGCTCAAATGATACGGCTTTTTCGGCGGCGATCGGGTATCTTGCGTGGGTTGGCATCGATGGCATGACCCTGTTTAGTGCGGACAGCACAGAAACTGGTTTGAACCGCTTTGTATCCCACCAAGGCACGTACTTCATTGAACAAGACGACGGACCAGCACAGCTATATTTCTCGGTCGCGTCCAATAACATGGATCTCTATGTCTTTAAGCTTGCAATGGACCCGACCTTTCCAGATGGGTTCAGCGATGATATCGCGCTTGAATTTTTATGTCAGAGCTAATGACTGTCCAAAGCAACGAAAACATGGTCGTTATTTTCAATGGAACCGAATTTGCAGATACGTCGACGACCACCCATATTGGCAGTTTACTTGATCTGGAACAGGGAAAGGTGAACAGTGTTGATCCAACAACCACAGATCCAACGGATCCAGACACCAACACAGGGGTTACGACCGAAGGCGGCACAGATGGCGGAACAGAGGGTGGATCGACCGGCGTAGAAACGGCGCAGGGCCAAGAAATCTTTGGTACCGACCAAGACGATACAATCATCAGTACCGCTGGCGATGATACCATCATGGGATATGATGGAAACGATTTGATCGATGCCGGCGACGGGAATGACCTGATCTTTGGTCACCAAGGCAATGACACACTGTTTGGCGAAAATGGCAATGATACCGTTTGGGCATCTGACGGGGATGATTATGTCGAAGGCGGCGATGGCGATGACCGTTTGGGCGTCGGACACGGCAAAGATACCGTCGATGGTGGCGCAGGCAATAATACGATCGTAAAAATCAGCGGCGATGGCAGCATTTCGGGCGGTACGGACAATGACATTTTGATCGGCGGTTATCAAAAAGACCGTATTGTTGGCGGCGCTGGCGATGATTGGATCCGTGGCGATATTTCTTCTGTCGTGGGCGGCATGGACACCATCGAAGGTGGCACAGGCGATGACATCCTCTCGGGTGGATCGGCCCAAGACACGTTTATTTTCCGACCCAAACAAAGGAAACGACAAGATTGCATTCTTTGAAATGAGGGAATCCTCGATGAATGGGGTTCTCAATCTGGAAACCGATCTTAGCCGCGATTGGGACACGCTCGATCAGGTGCATTTGATCGGGTTTAGTGACGTTGATCGGTCTAACGTCATGTCTTTTGTCGAACAGGGCGAAAACGGCGCGGTTCTAACGCTCAAAGGCACACGCATTGAATTTTTTGATGTCTCTGTCGACGAACTCTCAGCAGAGGATTTTTACTTTGGCTAAATATATGAAACTGAACAGCATGTCGGCCTTGGCGATTGTCCCGTTGATTGCAGCCTGCGGCGGCGGCGGCGGCGGCGAGGAATTGGCCGGGTTAAACGTCAGCAAACCAACGGCCGAAGCAAAGGTTTATGAAACCATGGACGCGCTAAGCGCAGCGACCAAAACACTGGATGTACGGGCGTCGAAAAATACCGAGACATTCGAAAAACTGACCGCAACATATGATGCGAACAGCAAAAGCATTAACATGACAGAGGGGGACACATCGCTGACGGTGCTGAATGGCCTCAGCTATGTTCAAGGCATTACTGTTGGATCGTATGATGGTTTTATCGGTGTAAGGACGGCCAATGCCGACATGCCGACGTCAACGGTCACCTACCAAGGCGGTGCAAGCGCATCCATTCGTCTATCAGGTTCTAACGGACTGGCCGATTATACAGACGGCAACAGCTTGGCGACATTGGATGTGTCTGCGAATCCAAAACTCACTGTTACGATGAATAACTTCACCAGCAGCGACGATACGATTGATACGATCACATACGAAACAAGCACATTTGCGGGATCATCTTTTTCAGGTGGACAGGTCACAACAACGAAAAGTGGCGCTGCGGTTAATGTCATCGGAAACGACAAGGTGCAATCCTTGGGCGGCCTTTATGGTCCAGATGGCCAAGATTTGGCAGGTCAAGTCATCGCATCGCAAAACGGCAGTGCCAGCCTCATCGCCAGATTTTTTGCCACGAAACAATAAAAAAACGCGCATCCTAGGACGCGCGTTTTTTCTATAAATGTTTGCGCAGCTTGCTTGGCTTTGCTTTCTTTTTATCCTTATAGGGGTTCTTGTCCCCCTGCCCACGCATCGTCAAACGAATAGGCGTGCCTGGCATTTCGAAATCGGCCCGCAAACCATTGACCAAATACCGCGAATAACTGGCGGGGATTTTGTCGGGTTGCGAACACATCACAACGAATCCGGGTGGGCGCGATTTCGCTTGGGTCATATAGCGCAGCTTAATGCGACGGCCATTTGGTGCAGGGGGCGGATGCATTTCGATCATCCCCGCCAACCAACGGTTCAATTGCGATGTTGGCACGCGCCGGTTCCAAATGCGATGCGCTTTCAAAATCGCTTCGTGCAATTTGTCTAACCCTTTGCCGGTTTTGGCCGAAACCGTCACCAAAGGCGCGCCGCGCAACTGGGGCAGCAAACGTTCAAATGCCTCGCGCAATTCTTTGATTTTGCTGTTCTTTTCAGCCTCAATATCCCATTTGTTTGCGGCCACAACGACCGCGCGCCCTTCGCGTTCGGCCAAATCGGCAATCCGCAAATCCTGGGTTTCAAAGGGGATCGCCGCGTCCAAAAGGACAACAACTACTTCGGCGAATTTCACCGCACGCAGGCCATCAGACACGGACAGTTTTTCAACCTTGTCCTGCACCTTGGCCTTTTTGCGCATGCCGGCGGTATCAAAAATCCGCATTGGAACATCATTCCAGTTGATACGCAAAGAAATGGCATCCCGCGTGATGCCGGCCTCTGGTCCGGTCAACAAACGATCTTCGCCCAATATCTGGTTGATCAGGGTTGATTTACCAGCGTTCGGACGACCAACAACAGCAACTTGCAACGGCTTTTGATCGGTCGGAGCCAGATAGGTATCGCCCTCGTCTTCGTCAATCTCGTCCTCGATATCAACGTCAAACTGGGCGTTCAATTCGGCCTCGGCCTCGGCTTTTTCTTCGAAATCACGGGCAATCGGTTCCAGCACATGCAATAGATCGCCCATGCCTTCGCCGTGTTCGGCAGACAGTCGCAAGGGTTCACCCAAGCCTAAATTCCACGCCTCAAGCACACCCGCATCGGCGGCGGCGCCTTCGCCTTTGTTCGCAGCCAACAAAACGATATTGCCGCGTTTGCGTAGGATTTCAGCGAAAATTTCATCAACCGGAGTAACCCCGACACGCGCGTCGATCATAAACAAACAGACGTCGGCCATATCGACGGCCCGTTCGGTCAACCGGCGCATGCGCCCTTGTAGGCTGTCGTCGGTCGCGTCCTCAAGGCCCGCGGTATCGATGACCGTAAATTTCAAATGCCCCAGACGCGCATCCCCTTCACGCAGATCGCGCGTCACGCCAGGTTGGTCATCAACCAGCGCCAGACGTTTCCCGACGAGACGGTTAAACAGGGTAGATTTGCCCACATTGGGACGGCCAACAATGGCCAAGGTAAAGCTCATAATACGCTCCAAAGCGGTTTAAGCGCGGGTCATACACCAGTTTTTCGTCAACGAAAAGCGTGCAATTCGCCCTTGGACGAAACAATGTACAAAACACCGCCTGCGACGACGGGGCTGGTCGTTGCGCCATCTGGCACAGCGACGCTGGTCGACAGTGTCCCAGAGACGGGATCAAACAGTCGCATCAGCCCGTCGTTAGAGGCTATCACGATCTGCCCCCCTGCCAAAACAGGGCCATGATGCGCATAGATTTCTTTTGACTTTTTTGGACCTTGTTTCAAAAATCCGGGCAAATTCACAGCCCAAATCACATCACCTGTGTTTGCGTCGACGCGCACCAACTGGCCAATGTCATTGATCAGAAACACGGAACCGCCCGCGACCCAAACGTCACCACGCACACCTTGGCTTGAGGTCCAGATGCGTTCGCCATCATCCAGATTCATTGCGACGAACCGACCCGACCCGTTTGCGGCATAAACACGGTTCCCCACAATCATCGGCGATGTTGCAAGGTCTTCGACAATCCCGACGGATCTGCCTTTGCGCCCGCCCGTTAGGCTGGTGTTCCAATAGATCAAGCCACCTTTGCGAAAGGCTGCCTGCAATTCGCCAGACCCATACCCGAACAAAACGAATTTCTCGGACGCTGACGGACCCACAGACCCTGTCAGGTTGTTGACGTCCGACACGCTATCGATGCGCCACCGAATGCGGCCATCGTTGGCCTCAATCGCCCAGCTGGTCGCGTCAGATGAAACGAAATACACCAACCCGTCATAATAGGTTGGACGGGACATGCCTGCGCTACGCACCGATTGCGACCACAGGATTTCGCCTGTTTTTGGGGCCATTGCATAGGCGACACCATAGCCGGTTGTTACATATAGACGACCATCCCCATATGCAAAGCCACCACCAAAGGCGTCGCCTGCGTTTTCAGATTGTGGTGTCAGATTAACCTGCCAGAGCGCCAAACCCTCAGTTGATACTGCGGTCACTGTCGCATGGGCGTCCATCGTGTAGATCACGCCGTCGACCACAATCGGATCTGTCGAAATGCGTTGACGCTTTGCGTCGCCTTCGCCGATCGCAACGGACCATGCCAAAGCGGGACGTGATGACAATGCAAGATGCGCGGTCCGCGTATTCGGCGTGCCGGCACCTTGGGCCCAATTGGCGTTTGCAACCGGCTTTGGCGCGTTAAAGGGACGGGCCTGATTTACGATCTCTTGCTCTGCCGCTGCGGCGTCGGCCTCAAGCACAGAATTAATTGAGTCGCGTTTGCCGGCAAGAATGACTTCGGGTTCTGAACAGGCGGCAAGCATGGCTGCCCCCGTCATTAGCGCAGTTATTAATCGCAGCGTCATACCCGCAGTGCCCTCTTCTGTCGTGTTATTGTCCTAGTGCTGTTGGGTCTTTGCCCAATGCAATCATCATCTGGCTTGCGCGCTGACGCAAGCCCTGAGTCAGCTCGGCATCTTGCAAAATTTCTGACAAGCGAATTGTCGCCGCTTCGACGTCGCCTTGGGCAAGATCCAAAATCGCCAATTGTTCGCTGGCCAAAAGACGCAGCGGATTGCCAGGCGTAGCTAAATATTCAAACCCCTCACGGCGTTCTTGAACCGCTAACCCCGCATCATCGCGGATCAAACGTTTGAACGTCGCGATGTCACGATATCGGGGATCTACCTTAAGGTCATTGGCAACCGTGTCCAATGCGGCAACAGCATCTTTGGCTTTACCATCTGCGGCCAATTCGGACGATTTCAACATCGCTAACAACGCGGCCCCAGCGGCATCTGGCGCAGTGATCGTGTCCAGTGTTTGAACCCGCTCTTGATGTTCGTTTTTGTCCAGCGCAGCAAGGATTTGTGATCCGAACGCCTGCGCCGTTGCGCGGTCTTGGGCACGCGAATATTCACGATACGCTGCCCCTGCAACGATCAAGATAACGACAGCGATTGCGATCCAACCATATTTACGAATCAATTTGAAAAGATGGTCACGCCGAACTTCCTCGGTGACTTCCTGGATAAAGCTGTCTGTATCGCTCACGGCAAACCCCATGTCTTGAATTGTGTCGTGTTTAATCCCAAATGTCCGAAAGTCCAAGACCAAACCGTATAAATCAAATGCGTGCGCACAATTATTTATTGAACCACCTTCTAAACTAGCGGGTTTAGAATGAGTGTGGTAAAACAGATGATATAATGATAATGCCGCGCGGAGCGTGGTATTTTTCTGCGTTCGTAAGAACTTAAGAGGACAGCAATGCGTATTGTTTCATTCTTGACTGCTATTTTGGTTACAGCTTTTTTGTATGCGATTGTTTTTGAACGCGATCGATTGTCAGAATTTGCAACAACCGGATCATCCGCCAACACGGCCGAAGCGGCGACAGCCCCTGCACAAGAGGCCGATGACCAGCAGGCAGCCGCCACAAATGCAGGCGACGACACCAATCAAGACAGCGCATTTAAGGTCGTGGTCAAACGCTCACGTGCGCAAACCATTGATAGCGCCGTGATCTTGCGCGGCGAAACACAAGCCGCCCGCAGCGTCACCGCGCGCGCCGAAACAAATGGGCTGATCGTTAACACGCCCCTGCGCAAAGGGGCCTTTGTCGCCCAAGGGGATGTTTTATGCGAACTCGATCCGGGAACACGTGCTGCAAATTTAGCTGACGCAAAGGCCCGCCTTGAATTGGCCCGTGCGCGCGTCCCTGAAACCCAAGCTCGCCTTGACGAAGCCGAGGCGCGTCTGGATGAAGCCAGAATAAACTTTCACGCTGCGAATAAATTATCAGAAGGCGGCTTTGCCTCTGAAACGCGCGTTGCCAATGCCCAAGCCGCCGTCCGATCCGCCGAGGCCGCAGTTGCATCAGCCAAAGCAGGCTTTGACGCGACGCGCTCGGGCATACAATCGGCCGAGGCTGCGGTTGCCGCATCGGAAAAAGAAATTGAACGTTTGACAATCAGAGCACCTTTTTCTGGCCTATTGGAAACCGACACCGCTGAATTGGGTGCGCTTTTGCAACCGGGCGCGGAATGCGCAACCATCATTCAACTTGACCCAATCAAAGTTGTCGCCTTTGTGTCAGAAACCGAATGGACCCGCGTACGCCCCGGCGCGCCGGCCAACGCCAAATTGATCTCGGGTCGCGAGGTGTCGGGCGTTGTTTCGTTTTTGTCACGCTCTGCTGATGCCTTGACCCGGACCTTTCGCGTTGAAATCGAAGTGCCGAACACTGATCTTGCAATCGCAGACGGTCAAACAGCTGAAATCTTGATCGCAGCCGAAGGCAGCCTTGCGCATTTGATTGCACAGTCATCTTTGACATTGAACGACGAAGGTGCCTTGGGTGTTCGCTCGGTCAATTCCGAAAACATGGTAGAATTCCACCCTGTGACGTTGATCCGTGATACTGTGGATGGCGTTTGGGTCAGCGGGCTGCCCGAACAAATAAACATTATCGTCGTTGGCCAAGAATTTGTCCGCGCGGGCGTTCGCGCCGAACCCTTTTATCAGGAGTAATCCATATGATCGGTATCGTTGATTGGGCCTCACAGCGCGCACGTATGATCATTGCGATGATCACCTTGTCGCTTGCGGCGGGTGTCTATAGCTATACGGGCCTGCCAAAAGAGGGCGAGCCGGACATTGAAATCCCTGCCCTGTTTATTTCGGTGCCATTCCCTGGCATTTCCGCGGCAGACAGCGAAACCTTGTTGGTCAAACCGATGGAAACCGAACTGGCCGATCTGGACGGTTTGGATACAATGACAGCGACCGCATCGGAAAACTATGCAGGCGTTGCACTGCAATTCGAATTTGGCTGGGACAAGACCAAAATCATGGCCGACGTTCGCGACGCCATGAACGCGGCTGAGGCGAAATTTCCAGCGGGTGCAGAAAAATATTCGATCAACGAAATTAACTTTTCCGAATTTCCAATCATTATTGTGAATTTGACCGGCAAAGTCCCGGAACGCACGATGACGCGCATTGCAAAAGATCTGCAAGACAAGATCGAAGCCATGGATGCGGTGCTAGAGGCGTCTATTACCGGCAATCGCGATGAGATGGTCGAGGTGACAATCGATCCATTGCGCCTGGAATCCTATAACGTGACTGCAGGTGAATTGATCAACGTGGTGCGCAATAACAACCAATTGATCGCCGCAGGCGAAGTCGATACCGCACAGGGCAGCTTTGCGGTTAAAATCCCGTCAAGCTTTGATGACATCGGTGATATCTATGCCCTGCCCGTCAAAACCAATGGGGATCGCGTCGTCACGCTGGGGGACCTTGCCGAAATCAAATTAGCCTTTGAAGATCGTGAAGGCATCGCGCGCTTTAACGGGGAATCCACCGTCGCGCTTCAAGTGGTCAAGCGCAAAGGTTATAACCTGATCGATACGGCAAACACCGTACGCACCATGGTCGAGGCCGAGGCCGCAACCTGGCCCGACGACATGAAAGCCGCAATTCAAGTGGGCACATCAAACGACCAATCCCGCGTGGTGGGATCAATGGTGGGCCAATTGGAGGGATCGGTTTTAACGGCGATTGCGTTGGTGATGATCGTTGTGCTGGCGTCATTGGGGACCCGCGCGGCGCTTTTGGTTGGTTTTTCGATCCCGACATCATTTTTGCTTTGTTTTGTGCTTTTGGGTGTCATGGACATCACCATTTCAAATATCGTTATGTTTGGCCTGATTTTGGCGGTGGGGATGTTGGTGGATGGTGCCATCGTCGTCGTGGAATACGCGGACAAGCGCATCAACGAAGGTGTCGGACCGATGACCGCCTATGTCGAAGCGGCCAAGCGCATGTTTTGGCCCGTGGTCAGTTCGACCGCAACAACGCTCTGTGCATTCTTGCCAATGCTGTTTTGGCCCGGTGTTCCGGGGCAATTCATGGGGATGTTGCCCGTAACCTTGATCTTTGTTTTATCGGCCTCATTGGTCGTTGCATTGGTATATCTACCGATCATGGGGGGCGTATCGGGTCGCATCAGCCGCGTGCTAGATCGTACTGCGCATGTTCTGCGGGTCAACCTGCCATGGGGCGTTCGCGCGGTTTTGGTGGTTTTGGCGATGGGCTTTTTGTTCATCTCTGCCATGCAGTTCCTAAACCCGGCGTATTTGTTAGGCTTGGACCTTACAGAAATGGGGCGCAATGCACATGTTCCAGGCATGATCATGTTCCTAGCAGGAGCATTCATGGCCTCAGTGGCGTTGACTGCAGCCAAGATTGAACGGAACCGTGAACGGGTCGAATACAAATACCGTCGGACGATTTTTGGCCAGTTTATCAAGTTTTTGACTGCCAATCCAATCATGCCAGTGGTCACAATTTTTGCGGTCATTTTCTTTGCCATGGGTGTTTTCAAATACTATGGCGAACATAATTATGGCGTGGATTTCTTTGTTGAATCCGAACCAGAGCAAGCCATCGTTTACGTTCGTGCGCGCGGCAACCTGTCGCTTGAGGAAAAAGATCACTTGGTCAAACAAGCTGAAACCGTGGTTTTGGCACATCCTGGCATTCAAACCGCGTTTTCATTTGCGGGCAAAGGTGGATTGAACCAAAACACAGGCGGTGGTCAGGCACCCTCTGACAGCATCGGGCAAATACAACTTGAAACAATTCCATGGGAAGAGCGTCGTGATCGCCCCGACTTGGACGGCAACGTTGTTTTAGACGAAATCACCGCCCAATTGCGTGACATCCCGGGGATCGAAATAGAGGTTTTGAACCTGTCACGTGGTCCTGCCTCTGCCAAGCCTGTGCATTTGCGTTTGGCCAGTGACAGCCTAGAAGATTTGATCCAAGTGGCGGGTCAAATGTCTGAGCTGTTCCACCAAACCAAAGGATTGACGCTGATCGAAGACAGCCGCCCGCTGCCCGGTATCGATTGGCAAATCAATGTCGATGTTGAAAAAGCGGGGCGCTATGGTGCCGATGTTGCGACCGTGGGCGCCATGGTTCAGCTGGTCACACGTGGGATATTGCTGGATACCATGCGCGTTGACAGTTCGGATGAAGAGGTCGAAATTCGCGTGCGCTTGCCCGAAGATTATCGCGTGCTTAGCACCCTTGATACGCTCAAGGTGCGCACACGCGACGGATTGGTGCCTTTGTCAAATTTCATCACACGCGAACCGGTTGCGAAATTAGCTGAAATCAAACGCGTGGATCAAAAACGGTATTTGGACGTCAAGGCGGCCGTGACAAAAGGTCTGACGCGCAAAGATGTTGACGAAAACGGCAACAGTGTTGAAATTCCGATCAATGACAACGAACGCATCGCATATCTCACCAGTATTCTAGAAAACACAGCATTCCCTGCGGGCATGTCATGGGAATGGACAGGTGATCAAGAAGATCAAAAAGAAAGCCAAGCGTTCTTGTCCAGCGCGTTTTCGGCAGCACTTGCTTTGATGTTCATTATCTTGTTGGCGCAATTCAACAGTTTTTATAACTCTGTCGTCGTGCTTTTGGCGGTGATCTTGTCCACCGTCGGCGTTTTGATAGGTATGTTGATCATGCAGCAATCGTTTTCGGTCATCATGACGGGAACGGGGATCGTCGCCTTGGCAGGGATCGTCGTCAACAACAACATTGTGTTGATCGATACCTACCAAGAATTTGCGCGCACCATGCCAAAGATAGAAGCAATCGTGCGCACGGCCGAACAACGTATTCGCCCCGTTTTGTTGACGACCATCACCACCATGGCGGGTCTGGCCCCAATGATGTTTGGGCTGAGCCTTGATTTCATCAATGGCGGCTATTCGATCGACAGCCCGACATCATTGTGGTGGAAACAGCTGGCAACCGCGGTCGTGTTCGGTCTGGGGATTGCCACGGTTTTGACCTTGGTCTTTACCCCTGCTCTTTTGGCGGCGCGCGTATGGGTGACCACATATGTAAGCTTTATTGGCCGTGTTTTGGTGCGCTTGGGCGCGTCTCGTCATGGGCGCGTGGCCCAAGACTGGGCGCTGCGTCGCGCCGCGCGCAAAAACAAAGTGACCGATTTGGTCTGGGTCGAAGATAATACGCCCCCCGCGAAACCCGCCCCACGTGTCGTTAACGCGGCGGAATAAGGGACCATAAGCACAAAGATAATATCGCCCGCCGGTTTGGCGGGCGTTTTTTTTTGCAAGGTTCAGGCCAGCAAAATCATCAACATCATCGGCGCAATCGCCACGGTCATCACAGTTGAAACAACGACCAAACCCGCGACAGCATCTGCATCTGCGCTGTATTTTTCGGCCAACAAATAGGATGTCACCGCAACGGGCATGGACAGTTGCAAGACCAAGACAGAAAGCGCTTCGTGTGGTAAGCCAAACAACAGGCCAACGCCAGCGGCCGAGCCTGCGCCGATGGCGACTTTGGAAAGACTGATCCATACCGCGCGTGTCATTTGCCCCGATTTCAAACGGGCGACTGCGACGCCCAAGGTAATCAACATCATCGGGATCGCCATCTGGCCAATCAGTTCAAGCGCATTGGTCAAAAACTTGGGGGTTTCCCAGCCTTGCCACATAAACAAAAGCCCTAAAAACGTGGCGCTAACCAAAGGTTCTTGGAACAGGCGTTTATAAGATCCCCCGCCCGCCACAACCCAAACCCCCAGCGTAAACGCCAAAATATTGGTGATCGCAAAGACAACAACGGCATAGCCAAATCCCGCCTGACCAAAGGCAAATAGACATAAGGGCAAGCCTAAATTTCCCGTGTTTCCGGAAATCAGTGGCATCAAAAATGTACGAATATCCAACGAAAAAGCTTTGGTGAATATCACGGATAAAACACCGACGGACACATAGGTCGCGATTCCCGCCAACATCAAATCGGATAACGCTTTGGGATCAATCTGCGTTTTCATCAATGCGGTAAAAACCAAACATGGCACCGCCATTGTCATCGCAAAGCGGGTGACGAATTCAACGCGATACTCGAGCCCCAGTTTGACCCAGGTAAATCCAACTGCCGCCAGTATAAATACCGGTGCGACGATTTCTAGAACTGTTAGAAAAATCATGAAAGTGACGCCTATCTTTCGGTTATTTTTGGAAATGCCAGATCATAGCGATCACACAAATCGTAAAACCCGTCAATCGTGACCGGATCCAATGGTACGCCACGCAACCGTCTTTGTTCGGCTTCTGCCCATTCGCGATCTCCGGGCGCCATAACGGTTTTGCCTGCAACAGGCTTTGATCCGCGCAATTGGGTCAAATAGCGATCCATGACGGCGCGCGCCACGATACGACCCACAAACCCGTCGGGATCGATGGCCATCACAAAGGCACCCATTTCGCGGGGCTTGGTAATCGTTAAGTCGCCCATGTCTGCAATCTCGGAGCTCAGGCGCATATCGGATAAGACGGCCGAAAAAATCTCGGCCACCCCGCCCAGCGCGGCTCCCTTGAACCCAAATGCGCCGCCGACTGGGGCCATCATCGCGGCCTTATTCGGGTCGTTGGTATTGATCCCGTCGGCGTCCGAGGCCACGTCATCCGGCAAATTCACCCCAAGCGACGCATAAAGCTGAACGCGGTTCACAGGCACCGACGATGTCGCCATATCCAATAACCACGGGTTCTCGCCGCCTGTTGGGACCGCCATTGAAATGGGATTGGTGCCGTGAAACCGTTCTGCCCCATCATGTAAGCGCACAAAGGCGTCTGAATTCCCAAAGGCGAGTCCCATCATGCCCGCACGTGTGGCATGAATGGCATAGGCCCCCGCCGGACCAAAATGCGACGAATTTTGCACCGCGACACCTGCGATGCCGGCATCGCGCGCCAAATCCATCGCATGATCCATCGCCGCATACATAGCCTGCGCACCTTGGGCATTGTCAGCATCCAGAACACCTGTACCAGACTTAACCTTGGAAAACTGCAGATTGGGCTTTTTGTTCAAGCGGCCATTTTCAAAGACGGCAATATAATGCGGCAACAGGCGCACACCATGGCTGTCGACGCCATGGATTGAACCATGCATGATCGAATTGGTTGTGGCCGCTTGTGTCGCGGCATCAGCGCCGCAGGCCCGCAATGCATCGCGGCAAAAACGATCTAGATCAATATGATCAACACGGATGGTGTTTGGCATGACTTGGTTCCTTTTATCACGGTCCGATCAGCACCGGACCGACGGGGGGATAACAGCGTGCGCAGCACACCCCACGATGGGGTCAAGACGGCCTTGATCGTGCCCTTAGTGACCGAACTGCGTTCGATGGGGCATGGTCTTGCGCCGGTATTTCAACCCTTAATACATTGCACGACCGCCTGAAATATCAAACGCCGCACCCGTGGTGAATGAATTTTCCGCGCTTGCCATCCAACAGGCCATATTGGCGATTTCCTCGACCTCGACAAAACGGCCACGGGGAATTTTCGACAACATATATTGCACGAAATCTTCAGCCATTTGATCGAAAATCGCCGTACGCGCCGCCGCGGGGGTAATACAATTCACCGCGATATCGTATTGGGCCATTTCCCTACCCAGCGATTTGGTAAATGCAATGACGCCCGCCTTGGACGCGGAATAAGCCGAGGCATTAGGATTGCCTTCTTTGCCCGCCACGGATGCGATATTGACGATGCGGCCATAATTGCGATCACGCATGCCACCAATCACCGCCTTGTTCACATAATAGGTACCCGTCAGGTTGATCGCCAAAATCTGCGCCCATGCATCATTGTCATAGTCTGCGACAGAGGCGTTTGGCCCAGCAATGCCGGCACTGTTTACCAAAATATCAATGTGCCCATACGCGGCGATTGTCGCATCATATGCGCCAATCACACTGTCATAATCAGAGACATCACAGGCCTGCGCAGTACACGGACCAAATGCAGACAGCATTTTTGCCGAAGCCTTGGCCCGCGCGATATCCAAATCCCACAAAACAACGCGCGCGCCATTGGCAAGCATTTTTTGCGCGGTTGCATACCCTATGCCCTGTGCACCACCAGTGATGACGGCAACGCTATCTTGTAAATCATATGTGTTCATCAGGATTTCCCCAAATCATCTTGCATATAGTAGCGCACGTTATCTTCAAAGCTGTCATCCGCCGTCAGGCCAAGCTTCAGGGATTTTTCCGGCCGCATGTCATAGCGCCAACCATTGACAATTTTTTGGATCACTGCGTCACTTTCCCAACGAATCAATTTTGCAGGCTCTGGCCCTGCGACCACATCCATCGCGTCGATCACTTGGCGAATGGTCCACATTCGACCCGGCATCATCATAGCCCTGTTCATTCCCAAATCCTGCGCCTCAATCTCGGTCCCTTTGATCAGGTTTTCCACGCATTTACGGGGCGATAGATAATAATGCGGGAAATCCTCGGTCACGGGGCAGACTGCTTCCACCCCGTTGAGCGGTTCGCGAATGATCGAGGACATAAAGCTAGAGGCCGCCGCGTTTGCCTTGCCTGGCCTTACGGAAATCGTCGGCAACCGGAATGCGCGACCATCCAAAAACCCTTTGCGCGAATAATCGTTGATCAGCAATTCGCCCACCGCCTTTTGCATCCCATAAGATGTCTGCGGGTTTAGAAAGGTGTGATCAATGATCGGATCGGGCACTTCGCCGCCGTAAACTGCGATAGAGGATGAAAAGACCACGACGGGTTTATTACCCAGCGTGCGCACCCGTTCCAAAACATTATAGGTGCCAAAGAAATTGATATTCATACCCGTTTCGAATTCGGCCTCAGCCTGCCCCGAAACGATGGCCGCCAACAGATAAATCACATCGTAATCAGCGCTGACCACCTGATCAACGCTAGCGCGATCGGCGATATCAATCGCGTGGGTCGTCACGGGACAGCCTGCTGCAACGGGTTTTGGATCAACAATATCGGCCAGCGCGATTTGCGAAATCTCGCGCCTGCGCAGATGTCCTTTTTTCCCTAAGGCCGCGCCTAATTTTTGGCCTATTACGCCGCCGCCGCCGATGATGAGAACTTTCATTCTTTAACCCTCCTGAAATAATTTTGGGGACAATGCCCCTTTTTCTTGGATAACGCGCGATGCCAAATGACAAGCGTCTGTCACTGTTGTGTGTAAATCCTTACCCTGCACCAACCCTGCAATCACGGCCGCACCAAAACTGTCGCCAGCCGCTGTGCTATCGATTTGCTTGGCAAGGGGCGGTGTATGTGAAAGGCCCCCTTGCACCAAATCCCAAGCAATAACGTCGCTGTGGCCGTTTTTGACAATCACGGTCTTCGCCCCAACACTGCGATAGCGTTCGATCGTCGCTGTTGGCGTTACATCGCCGAAATGCGCGCTTTCTTCATCAAAGCTGGGCAGGACAATATCTGCAACGCGCGCGGCGGACATCACCCCATCACACATGGTTTGGCTGTCCTCCCACAACCGCGGCCGCATGTTGGTGTCCAACACGATGGTTGCCCCATCCGCGCGCGCCTGTGTAAGTGCACGCAATAACCTAAGACGCGCATCGGGCGCCAAAATCGCCATTGTGATGCCAGAAAATTGGATGACATCTTGCGCCATACAAACACCGCGCAGCCATTCCATATCATCCGCCAAGAGCCGTGCCGCAGATTGGCCGCGCCAATACGCAAACGACCGTTCACCATCGCGCAGCGAAATCATGTATAGTCCCAAAGTGCGATTGATGATGCGGCGCACCGTAGGCTCAAGACCTTGTGCCTGCAAGAAGTCGATCAATTCACCCGAGACCTGATCCGCACCGATACAAGTCCCATAGGCGACACGCGCTGTCTTACCCAACAGACGTTTTAGATACCATGCCGTGTTAAACGTATCACCGGCAAAGCCTGACTTGAATAGCCCCTCGCAAGCAGGGGCCAGTTCCACCATGACTTCACCAAGACACAAGATGCGATGCGCGGTCATCTTATACATGCCCCACAGATCTTTGTGCGGTCATGGTCACAAAATCACCTGATGTTCTTTTTGGCCCTTGATACCCGTTTCAACCACAAACACGCGCCCCGCGTTTGGTTGGGTATGTAATTGCCCGTCAGGCACTGCTTGGGCCGCTGATGTTGCATACAAGGTCGTTCCGTCCGCACCGCCAAACGCAGGGCATGTCATCGCCGCCGCAGTGGTATCAATCTGATGCAGCAATCGCCCATCCGCCGCATGGCATGTGATTTTGAAATGCCCATAATGGGCAATCCAGATATTACCCTCGGCGTCAACGACGGCACCATCAGGACGGGATTGATCCTCGGGCATGTCCAAGAACACCTCTGGGGCCCCGACGGGCCACCCCGTTGCAAGGTCCAGGCGTTGGCGCAAAACCTGCCCTTTTGGCGTATCGGTCAGATATGCATAGGACCCATCAGGCGCAAAGCATTGTGCGTTCGGAATGGTCCACGGAGAATACAACGTCCGTACCTCGCCGCGATAATAACGGTAAATCGCGCCAGCGTCTTTTTCTAACTTCTTGCCCATAGTGCCAATCCAAAATCCCCCCCAAGGATCGGCGCGGCCATCGTTGGATCGCGTTATGGGATTATTAGCCTCAAGTGGACAGATCACGTCATGCCGACCCGTTTCGATATTAAAGTTCAGCAAATGCGTTTCATGCGCCACCATCAAATGGTCATGATCGATCCATCCTGCCGCGGTCACATGGCCGTCAAATCGCCATTCGCGCCGTGCGCCGTCTGATTTCGCGTAAAGCGTGTTGTTGTTGATATCGAACCAAAACAATTCATTCCGCGTTGGATGCCACAAAGGCCCCTCACCCAGGGAACAATTCACGTCATCAAAAATCTGTGGTGTCATAACAATCCTCGTTTCGCTAGGTTTTTCATCAATGCCGACGTGCCAAACGTCCATTCGGGGCATTGCGTGGACAGCCGCACGGTGTTTTGCAATTGGCCCAAACTTGCTTCGGCAATCACCACCTGATCCCCGACTTTATGGGTAAAGCCCTGTTCAACTGTGTCCCTATCTTGTATCGGCGCAAACAGCGTGCCGAGAAACAGAAAAAATCCGTCAGGATATTGGTGGTGACGTCCAATGGTTTGGGCGACAATTGACGCAGGTTTGCGGCTGATTTGGTTCATTGAGGATCGACCGTTCAACACAAAACCATCCTCGCCGGTTACGGTCAGGGCCAATTCCGCCTGTTCCAAATCCGCGATAGAATACCCGTCATCAAACAAACGCAAAAACGGACCTATGGCGCAGGATGCGTTGTTATCTTTGGCCTTGCCCAACAAAAGCGCCGATCGGCCTTCGACATCGCGCAGGTTCACGTCATTGCCCAAGGTTGCGCCAACAATGGTCCCACGGCTGTTGATGGCCAACACGATTTCGGGTTCGGGGTTATTCCAATTCGACATCGGATGAATACCCACATCAGCACCATGGCCCACCGAAGCCATAGGTTGGCATTTGGTAAATACCTCGGCGTCAGGGCCGATGCCAACCTCTAGGTATTGCGACCACATGCCTTCGGCCTGTAGCGCGGCTTTCACCTGCATCGCTTTTGGCGATCCGGGTTCAATCCCGCTCAGGCTATCGCCGATTACGGCGGTCACACGATTGCGGATCTCTTGCGCCAAATCTGCGTCACCCGCGGCGCGTTCTTCGATGACGCGTTCCACCATCGATTGGGCAAATGTCACGCCAGAGGCTTTGATCCCTTGCATATCGGCGGGCGATAACAGTGTCAGGGTGCCGTTGCCCAAATCCGACAGCTGGCCCAAAACCGTCCCCTTGAACGCGCGAACATAGGAAACCAGATCATCACGTTCCAACAATGCCGTCATCGTCGGCGTGTCGCGCGACGTGAGATCAACGATGTCATCCCCGCGTAGGGTCACAACACAAGGGCCGTGATCTGCATGCCAGACCCGCCCCACCCAAGTGGCATCTGGTGCATGATTAGACTGTGGTAACATAGAATCCTCCGTTATGTGCGTGCAGACCAAACTGCCAAAGCCACGACACCAATAAGAGCGGCGGCCATCGCATAATTGATCAAGCGCTGTTTTTCTGGACTTAGATTTAAGCGATGTACTGACACGCCGGCCCACAGCCATGCCAAATGGATCGGAATCCAAATTGCGTTTGAAATGACAAATTTTGCGCCCACCTCAACCATCCAATTTTCGGGGTAAAAGGCAAACCCTGCATACAGCGCGGTATTCACTGCATAGGCCTTGGGATTGATGATTTGCAGCATCACCCCAGTCATTACATTCGGTTCGCGCGTGGCCTTGATGAATGCAAGGTTTGACCCTGCAAAAGCGATCTTGGCCGCCAAATAGGTCAGGTATCCAAACGACAGCACTGTCAGGATCAACCGCACATAGGGAATGGTCAGAACAAAGGCGGCAAACCCCGTAATCACCGCCACTGCAACCAAGTTTGTGCCCAAAAACAGACCAAAGACATATGTGATACCGACACGGTACCGATAGGCCGCGCCAACGCCTGCCGTGGTCAAGACCCCCGGACCAGGGGTCACAATCAACAAAAACACGGCAACAGCAAAAGTCAGCATATCAAAACCTAATCTGAACTTTCATGGATTGGCCTTTGTCAGATGCGGTTTCAAACGCTGTCTGAAATTCAGCCACATCAAAGGTGTGAGTGATTAGCGGCGATACATCAATCAATCCTTTGCGCATATACTCAATCGCATTCGGAAATTCATGGTGAAAGCGGAACGATCCACGCAGTTCCAATTCTTTGGCGGTGATTTGCATCATTGGCAAGCTCATCGCGCCACCCAGACCCAGCTGCACGATCACACCGCGCGGCCGCAGACAGGCGATGCCAGACACCAACGCAGGTTCCGCACCCGAACATTCCATCAAAATATCCACTTGACCTTTTTGATGAACATATGGCGACAAGCATTTGGTATTACTCAATGTATTTATAATTACATCCGCACCTGACAGACGCGCAAATTCCAATGCACGGTCTGTGATATCAACGGCTATAATCTTGGCCGCGCCGGCGCGGCGAGCCGCCAAAATGCACAAAACCCCGATCGGCCCGCACCCTGTGACCATCACCGTTTTGCCCAACATCGGCCCCGCGCGTGACACGGCATGCAAACACACCGACAGCGGTTCGGCCATGGCCGCATGGCCCACGTCCAACCCGTTGGCAATGACCGCTTGGGATGCATTGATCACTAAATCATTTCGGAACGCACCCTGAATATGGGGGAATGGCATAGCCGATCCGTAAAAGCGCATATTTAGACAATGGTTCGGCAATCCCGCCAAACAATAATCGCATGCGCCACAAGGACGCGACGGTGACACAGCCACCAAATCCCCAAGGGCCAAGCCATTGACATCTTTGGCAATTTCAACAATCTCGCCTGAAACTTCGTGCCCCAAGATCATCGGTTCGCGCAGGCGCACATCACCAAAGCCACCATGATTAAAATAATGCAAATCCGACCCGCATATGCCGCCGCGCACCATGCGAACACGCACTTGCCCCGACCCGACATCATCATGCGGCGCATCGGCAAGCCGGATATCCTTTGGGCCATGGGCAAAGATGGCAGTCATATAAAATCTCCACGTGATCAAGGCGGGAATGATTCCGCCTTGAATAACAGTAGAAATGGTATACCATTTATGCAAGACAAGAAGTCGGACAAATCCGACAGGAGGAAAAATGCAGTTATTTGATCTGACGGGTCAGACGGCCTTGATCACGGGGGCGTCGATGGGGATCGGTTTTGCTTTGGCACGGGGTTTGGGGCAAGCGGGCGCAAAGGTCATTTTAAATGCGCGCAACGTGGAAACGCTTGAAAATGCTGCAAATACCCTGCGTGACGACGGGATCACGGTGGATACCCTGCCCTTTGACGTGACCGATCATGATGCGGTGGCGGCGCAGGTGAACGCGTATGAAACCAATCATGGCCCGATCACCATATTGATCAACAATGCAGGGATGCAGCATCGCACCGCGCTTGAAGATTTTCCTGCCGATGCCTTTGAACGGCTGATGAAAACCAACGTACATTCGGTGTTCCACGTCGGCCAAGCGGTGGCGCGGCACATGATCAAACGCGGTTCAGGGCGGATTATCAACATCGCCAGCGTCCAAACAGCGATGGCCCGTCCGGGCATTGCGCCCTATACCGCGTCCAAGGGGGCGGTCGCCAATCTGACCAAAGGCATGGCCACCGATTGGGCCAAACACGGGCTGAATTGTAACGCCATTGCGCCCGGCTATTTCGACACGCCGCTGAACGCGGCCTTGGTCGCAGACCCAGAGTTCAGCGCATGGTTGGAAAAACGCACGCCTGCGGGACGTTGGGGCAAGATCGACGAATTGGTCGGCGCGGCGGTGTTTTTGTCATCCCCCGGCTCAAGTTTCGTCAACGGTCACACATTATTTGTAGATGGCGGCATAACCGCCTGTTTATAGGGAGAAATTCAGCATGTCTAAACCTGTTATCGGCTTTATCGGCGTTGGGTATATGGGCCATGGGATGGCCAAAAACATCTTGCAAAACGGGTATCCGTTGGTCGTCAAAGGCAATCGCAACCGTACCCCTGTGGACAGTCTGGTCAGCATGGGCGCGACCGAGGCAGCATCTGTGGCGGACATGGCGCGCGACTGTGACATCATCCACATCTGTCTGTCCAACAGCCCACAGGTCGAAGCAATCATGCGCGGCACAGACGGCATTATCGCAAATGGCAAAGCAGGATTGATCGTGATTGACTCAACCACGGCCGACCCGACATCGACGGAAAGCTTGGCCGCCGAGATGGAGGCCGCCGGCATGAAAATGGTCGACGCACCGCTGGGCCGTACGCCCAAAGAGGCCGAAGAAGGCACATTGGACGCCATGGTTGGCGCGGATGCCGCAACATTTGCCACCGTATTGCCCGTGATCGAATGTTGGGCAAGCAATATCAACCATATTGGCCCTGTTGGATCAGCGCACAAGATGAAGCTGATCATGAATTTCATCGCCATGGGTTATTCGTGCCTGTATGGCGAGGCGGTCATATTGGGGGCCAAGGTCGGCATCGCCCCACAAACGATCAACAAAGTGATCGGATCCAGCCGCCTGTCCAAC
>Ga0181607_10000825_pt1 | contig 27258 bp, 29 predicted proteins | sample 041ome_9_FD_132420 | JGI IMG/M metagenome (GOLD analysis project Ga0181607, IMG submission 132420) | Coastal salt marsh microbial communities from the Groves Creek Marsh, Skidaway Island, Georgia - 041413US metaG (megahit assembly) | ecosystem: Environmental > Aquatic > Marine > Intertidal zone...
AAGATAACGCCGCCCTAACACGTTCACGCGATTCTGCAACGGCTTTATCAGCCAAGCCAACAACAGCGATGGCCGGTAGCCCATTCGCAATATGCACCTGAACATCAACTGGGATGGTATCGATGCCGCGAAACGCGACTGTATGAACCAATGCATGCATCCAACCGCACCAAATGGGCTATCCAATCAGATGATGATCCTGACAAGCATTACCTTTGGCTTCAAGTATATTAGATTTTTCAACTAGATACAGTTAGGCGCGCGCAACAAGCCGGCCGATAGGGCCACCGCCCAAAACATGCATGTGAAGGTGCGGGACTTCCTGATGGCCATGCGCGCCAATATTAGAAATGACCCGGTAGCCGCTATCAACAATGCCGGCTTTTTCGGCAACCCGGTGAATAGCGCGGGTAAAGGCAGCGATTTCTTCAGCGCTGGCCTTGGCGGCAAAATCATTCCAATCGACATAAGCACCCTTTGGAATAACTAATATATGGACTGGTGCTTGCGGATTAACATCAACAAAACTCAAGCAAAATTCATCTTCATCAATTTTTGTACAGGGAATTTCGCCACGTAAAATTTTGGCAAAAATATTTTGATCATCATAGGCCATGGTCACAGCTCTTTTTGATAATAAAATCCTAGCACATAGGCGCCATCGACTTTTGCATAATAAGGGTTGGTCGCGTATTTTTTAAAACCGCGGGCTTCAAATGACTGGATCGCACGTTCTTGTGTGGCCCGCACATCCAAATTAATCATCAAAAACCCTTGGCTTTTGGCGAGTGCTTCGGCTTCGGCAACAATCATTTGGGCCAATCCATGCCCGCGCGCCCATGGTGCCACAAAGAAGGTGGTCAATTGGCAGACAAATTTCTGAGCTTCATTATTGCGGGGTGGTCGCACAATTTGGCAGCTGCCGGCAATCACCTTGTCGAGGCGAGCAATGATCAAATGCCGCTCTGGGATCAATTGAACGCCACGCCAATAATCTTCCATTACCGATTTTGGCGGTGGCGATAGCCATCCAAAGCCGCCGCCTGCAAGAATGGCTTCTTCGGCAGCATCACATAACTCATGAACATCACGTGTAGTAAGTTGTTCGGCGGTTTCAATTGACAATTTAGCAACATGATCACGCATGAGTTCGGCAGTCATGGGTTTTAATCCTTTGACGTTACGGCCACCAGCGGCTGGCGGCCTGTCTTAGCGGGGTCGAATGTTCAGTTGGATAAACTGCAGGCGTGGACACCTGTCAAGTCTAAAGCAATCGAAAAATATGCTTATCTAAAGCTTATGACAGCGTTTTAACACAAGAAATAAAATTACAAAAGCCTCAATGGATAAATCCTTTGGCTCCTTACGATTTAGGCAATCATCATTCAAGGGGTGACCTACGTGATGTTTCGGCATCAGCGCTATCGTGCTGCGCCAAGGTCTCAGTAATGAGCGTGGTCATTCTTTGACAATCATCTGCTGACAAGCGCCCAATGGCTTGGGCAAGAAAATTGACCATATACACAGCTTCAGCGCTGTGACCACGCACATCTATTGTCGGTTTAGGATGCGACAAAGCTGCCAACCGCTTTAGGTCTTCAGCATCATCCCAAATTAACCCAAGCCACACACATATTTGATCAACAAGCGCCGCCGATGGTCGGCCACGCGCGCCGGTTTCAAGCGCCGATAAATAAGCAGCTGACACCCCAAGCATGTCTGCCTGCTGATGCAAGGTGCGGTTTTTTGCAGCGCGCCATTCGCGAATTTTGACGCCAAACGGTGTCATGCGCGCCGCCGCCGTAACAACACATAGACCGCACCACTGCCACCATCGGCTGGACGTGCCTCAGCGATCGCCAACACCAAACCAGTTAACGGTTCCCGCTTTAGCCAGCCAGATAAATGGCCCCGTAATACCCCAGCTCCCTTACCGGTGATTATCAGCACGCACCGACAACCAGCATAAGCCGCATCCTGAATAAATATCTGTAATTTTGATTCGGCCCGGGCGGCAGTATATCCATGCAGATCAAGGCGCCGATCAATAGGAACATCACCGCGAAATAGCCGCCGCTGGGTACGGCCATCCAGACCTGCCCGTTCGCCCTGCCGCAAATCTACCGGGGTCACAGCTGGCAGTTTTGACGGTATGGGCGCAACCGCCGAGGCGACACGGCGTATTTTGGGCTTTGCGGGGGACACGAGGGGGTTTTCGGCTAATTTTTCGGCTGATTTTTCAGTGCCAGAAAATGGCATCATGGCGGCATCGCGTTTGGCCAAAGGCGTAACCCGCTGCGTCACCCGCTGCCACAAGACCGCATCTTCATCTAGCTCTTGGTCGGCAGGGGGGGGTTTTCTCATAAAACATGCCTGATATTAGCTGTCTTTATCAGCAGATTCGGTTTCAGCCAATTTCCAATTAGGGTCAGACAAGGTTAAATCACGCTCAAAAGTCCAGATATCAATAAATTCCTGTGGTTCGGTTTCACTCTCATCAATAATCGCATCATCCGCATCGCGCGCGATACGGGTTTGCAGAGTGTGAAAATGCACCGTGATAGAGGCAACAGATTCTACCAACTCAACATTCAAAATACTAACTTCACGGATTTCATTTACGGTAATTTCAAGACTTTCCTTGGCCGATACACGTGCGTTAATTGACTGCACAAAACTTTGCAGCAAATCATACCCCAACAAGCGTTTTAACTGTGCCTGATCACCTTCAGCATAGGCTGACAGAATCATCTGGAATGCAGCGGTAGCCCCGCCGATAAATGCTTTTTCATCAAACTGCCGATCAGCGCGGCGCAGCGCGTCTAGGCCACTTCCTGATATTTTAGCATTGGTATCAACAGCTTTTGGGAATGGAATAGGCGCATTTCCCTTATCGGCAAAGCTTTCCTTTTCATTTTTGTCCTGCGGTTGTTCATAACCGGTGCGTTGGCCCAAAACCGAGCGCAACCGCAACGCCAAAAGGATCGCAATCACTGCAAAAATAAGAATGTCTATGAAGGGCAAATTATCCCCCTATCTATTAGGTCTGTGCTAGAATTTAACGAAACTTCGTTGTAACCGATATTAATGACGCTTAACTATAGATGGCATATGTCACGCATGAAATCCAGATGGCAGCAAAAATTGTTGTATCAAAATTAGTAAAACAAGGACGACAAGACAAATATGGGGCTTTTATTTCTCTTTGGGTTCATTTTATGGGGATGGGCAGAAATGTCCGCCTTCATATATATCGGCGGTGAAATTGGCGGATTATTTACGCTTCTTGGCGTTTTTGTGACCGCCATTATCGGTTTGTCACTGCTCAAAAGCCAGGGCATGATGGTGATGGCCCGAATCCGCGACGATCTGGCTAAAGGCCGCGCCCCAGTAGGGTCAATTGCCGATAGCATCGCATTGGTCTGTGGCGGTGTATTAATGCTGGTGCCAGGTTATGTGACTGATGCCATTGGTATTTTGTTATTTGTTCCGGGGTTGCGTACAGTTGCCGGCGCATGGATTTTGCATAATATGATGCGCAGCCAGCGCTTTAAAAGCTATGTTCATGTTGGCGGGCGCGGCGCTTTTACCGCCGCGCAGCAATCCCCTTACCCAACAGGTGATGACGATGACATCATTGAAGGCGATGTAACCGAACATAGCCACAGCAAAAATCGCCTTGATAAGGGGCGCCATTAACATTTGCCAATCTTGCCTTTTGCTAGCGAACCGTGATAGGTGCCGTAGCAGCAAATAATTTGGAATTTTGATAGACAAACATAAGGATCACCGATCATGGCCAAGGCTGACTCACCATCAACCACTGACAAAAACCCAACAGCAGATTCGGGTGCAAATCCACAACAGGCAGTTAGCCGGCAACTGATTATGCATGCCCAATATGTAAAGGATTTTTCATTTGAAAATCCGAATGCACCAAAAGTGCTTATTGAAAATATGGGACAGCCCGATGTTGAAATCAACGTCAATGTCAATGCCAGACTCATCGGTGATAATCAATATGAGGTGTTGTTGACGCTTGGCGCCAAAGCCACCGCCGGCGACATCGCAATGTTTTTGATTGATCTTACTTATGCGGGGGTCGTGTCACCGCAAGGCGCATCCGCCGAAGACATTAACCCGCTTATTATGGTCGAGGCACCGCGCTTGTTGTTTCCCTTTGCCCGCGCCATTATTTCTGAAGCGACCCGCGATGGTGGCTTTATGCCACTCAATATCCAACCGGTTGATTTTGTTGCTGTCTATCAACATAATCTGGCACAGCAAGCCGCCGTAGCAAACACCAAAACGGCTAATTAACCCTTTAGCCAGATCGGATCGCGTAGTTTGTCCATAAACGCATCATGGGCAGCCTGTTCGGCTGGCGATGGCGCGTGTGGGCGCACTGGTCGGATTTCATTATTCTGTATATCGACTATCAACGGACCAGCGTCCTGACCATCAGGCACCGGCGCAGATGCAGCAGGTATGGTATTGTCCGCCGTAGTCAATGATAGGCCGGGCTGGCGCCCGCCGAGTAATTCAATATAGACCGCGGCCAGTAAATCAGCATCGACAAGAGCACCGTGCAGGTCACGGTGGCTGTTATCCACTTCAAAGCGCCGGCATAACGCGTCCAAATTGGCCTGCGCACCGGGGAATTTTTTGCGGGCCATCGCCAATGTGTCAATTGACCGTGCCATTGGCAACAATGGGCGTTGCAGCTTTTCCAATTCAGCATTGATAAACCCCATATCAAAGCTGGCATTGTGGATCACCAGCGGATCATCGCCAATAAAGGTCAAAAATTCGTCCGCAATCGCTGCAAATACTGGTTTATCGCTGAGAAATTCACTCGTAAGACCATGCACTGCCTGCGCGCCAGCATCAATATCGCGTTCTGGATTGATATATAGATGCAGGCTCTTGCCAGTCGGCAAATGATGCATCAATTCGAGCGCACCAATTTCGATAATGCGGTGACCATCACGTGGGTTAATGCCTGTGGTTTCCGTATCAAGAACAATTTCCCGCATTAGATGAAATCCTTTTTAGTTTTATGCCGCCGTGGTAAATCATCCAGCCACGCAAAAAGCTGCTGGCGCGTTACATCGCGATCAAGGTCAGTATTTAACGCCAAATCGGCACGTTTTTTCTTTTCATCTGCTGGCATCTGATTTGCCAAAATACCCGCAAGTTTTTCACCTGTCATGCCCGGACGGTCTAAAGCACGCTGTTTTATCGTATGGTCACTGGCATAAACTACGATGACATAATCACAAAGATCATCACCGCCGGTTTCAAATAACAATGGCACATCAAGAACCACCATAGCCGCGCCGCGCGTCCGGTTATGGTCTAAAAAAGTATCACGATGCTGGCGCACCATCGGATGTAAAATAGATTCCAGTATTTTGCGGTCTTGCGGATAGGCAAATACATGATTACCAAGTTTTTTACGATCAATGCTACCCTCATCAGTCAACACATCATCGCCAAATTGTGCCACTATAGGGGTTACCGCAGCGCCATTTGCCGCCAATAGTTGATGCACCGCCGCATCCGCGTCATGCACAGCAATCTGCTGTTCGCTTAACCAGCCAGCCACTGTTGATTTGCCCGACGCAACACTGCCGGTAAGGCCAATAATAATCATATTGCCGCCGCAATCGGTGCCAGCCCATGTTCGCGTAATATCGCCAATAATGGCATTAATGGCAGGCCCAAAATATCAAAATGATCACCGTCAATCTGACTAAATAACGACGCTCCTATACCTTCAATTTGATAGCCGCCGGGCGAAGCGAGCGCCGCCGGGCCAAGATATCTCACATAAGCATCAATGAAGGGTTTATCCATGCGGCGCATGGTTAGTGCGGCTGTGCCAAGATGGTGCCATATACGCTGGCCGTTGCGGGTGAGAACAATCGCGGTGAGCAGTTTATGCTGGTGACCGGCCAAGGCGTATAGTTGGTCTTTGGCGGCGCTTAATGATTCCGGCTTGGATATTACTTTTTCATCAAAAACCAAAATTTGATCACAGCCTAAAATATAAGGTGCTGCGACATCTGGCATCACGGTTGGCAGTGCCTGAAACGCTGCGTTAGCTTTTAATTCTGCCAATAGCACCGCAATTTCATCGGCAGTCATGCTGTCAGCATGGGCCGCCGCACGTACTGCGGGCTCGTCAACGGATGCTGGTAAAATACGAAAATCCAGCCCAGCCGCAGTCAAGATGTTTTGCCGGGTAACACTAGCCGAGGCTAAAATAATATCGCCGCCTGGCAAGCCTAAAAACGGCTGGGTAGGTTTTTGGGTCATGACAATGATTCACGCCAATTAGTATGAAGCTGAATGACAGCGGCGGCGGTTTCCTCAACCGAACGGCGCGTCACATCTATTACCGGCCAACTTTGTTCAGCAAAAAGACGGCGGGCATTGCGGACTTCTTCGGTGATCTTTTCAATATCTGCATAGGTCATATTATCTTTATCGGCCATAGCATTTTGCCGGGTGCGACGGATCTGGCTTAGACGTTTTGGGTCATTGGTTAGCCCCACAACAAAAACATTCAGGCCATCCAGATAATGCAGCGGAAACGGTACATGCGGCACCAATGCGTAATTTGCAACTTTGTAACCACGGTGAGCCAAATACATAGATGTCGGGGTTTTAGATGTTCGCGATACCCCTACCAATAAAATATCAGCGCGCTCAAGGTGGCTCATATTCATACCGTCATCATGGCTTACGGCAAAATCGACCGCGGCAACACGATCAAAATAGGCACGGTCTAGGCGGCGCTGGCCACCAGGTAAATTTTGTGTCGCCTGTCCCAAAACCCGGCCTAACACATTAACCACAGGGTCCAATATCGACACTGCTGGAATGCCCCGTAATTGACATTCTTCAGCAATTTTCTGCCGCATATCTTGGTTTACAATACTCATCAAAAGCACGCCCGGATTGCGATCAAGACCAGCACAGAGCGATACTAAATGAGCTTGCGAACGGATCAAAGTCCACACATGTTCTGTGGTTTTTACATCAGGAAACTGCGCAATGCAGGCCCGCGCCACCTGATATACGGTTTCGCCGGTGGAGTCTGATACCAAATGCAAATGCAAATCTTGTGTGTTTGTCATAGCTTTTGATTTACGCCACAAACCTTATGTTTGTCACCTTTTTCCTATAGCACCTATAGTCACATATCGCCCGGAAAACCTTGTGCACATAAAGATGCCGTATGGGGATAGATTTTTTACCTCGTTGCAAAACCCTATATTATGCACAAATTGCGATTAATTATGCACAAGGGGATAACTATATTAGCGACCTCATAAATAACTGGGGATAACATCACAAATTATTGTTAAATTTATAAAAAAAGAAACAAAAATTGAGGATTTCATTGGGGATACTATTTCACCAATTGGTAATTTGCACTTCTGCACAATACCTACTAAAACAACTACCTTATTTATACATAATTATATAGTTAGTTAGAGATATTCTTATGAGCCAAAACCTTTTTCTGGACACCCTAAAGGGCGTAAAGCAGCAAGATACACCCATCTGGATGATGCGACAGGCCGGACGGTATCTAGAAGAATATCGGCAAGTGCGTGCCACCCAAAAAGATTTCATTTCATTTTGTCTTAATCCTGAACAAGCCTCAGCTGTCACCTTACAGCCAATTGCTCGATATGGATTTGACGCGGCCATTATTTTCTCAGACATTCTGATGGTACCATGGGCATTAGAGCGTAATGTGCGCTTTAAAACCAATGTAGGTCCGTTATTGGATGCGTTGGATGTGCCGCAATCCATTGACCAAAAGCTGATTGATAATGTGCCAACAATGCTGGCGCCGGTTGGTGAGGCAATCAAAAAGACCAAAGCAGCATTGACTGCTGAAACAGCATTAATTGGATTTGCTGGTGCGCCATGGACGATTATCACCTATATGGCCGAAGGTGGTACATCGCGCGATTTTCCAAGAGCCAGAAGCTGGGCGTGGGATCACCGCAATGGTATGCAGGCGCTGCTAGAGTCATTAATCGAATCAACCATCGCATTTTTAACAGTGCAGGCAGATGCTGGCGTTGATGCGTTGATGCTATTTGATAGCTGGGCCAGTGCCGTGCCCGCAGCACAACGAGACTGGTTGGTGATTCAACCAGCAAAGGCCATTGTCAAAGGGTTGCGTGAAAAAGGGTATACCCAGCCTGTTATCGGGTTTCCAAAAGGTATTGGTGAAGGGTTAATAACCTATGTTGAAAATAGTGGGGTCACCGCGGTTGGCCTAGATCATGGTATTGATCCGCTATGGGTAGACCGTAATTTACCTAGGAATTTTCCAGTTCAAGGCAATTTGGACCCATTGAGTTTGCTTCAAGCTAGTACGGAAATGTATGAAGATATTGACCGAATTCTTGACGCATTTGCCACTCGACCACATATATTTAACCTAGGGCATGGCATAACACCGCCAACACCCGTTGAAAATGTGCAATCTATGATCGATTATGTTAAACAGAGCCGCCGATAGGAAACCTGATTATGTATTATGATGTCATAAAGGCCTTGCACATTTTATCTGTGATTTCATGGATGGTAGGCCTGCTATATTTACCGCGATTATTTGTGTATCACGCTGATGCTGAAATCGGCACGGTGCGCGCCGAAACATTCAAAGTTATGGAACGACGCCTGTTAAAGGCGATAATGACACCGGCGATGATTGCCAGTTTTATTTTTGGCATCTGGATGATTGCGCTTAATCATGGGCTGGTTTATGAACCGTGGTTTCAGATAAAATTTATAGCGGTTGTGGCGATGGCTGCCTGTCATGGTAAGTTTTCTAAAATGCGCCGTTTATTAGAAAATGACATTCAGCCGCTATCTTCAAAAACCTACCGGGTCTGGAACGAAGTGCCGACAATTTTAATGATCATCATTGTGTTTATGGCGGTGCTGAAACCATTTTGACGGTAAAATGCCCCGGTATCAGTAGAATTTGATGCATGGGCCGCGAACAATGATTGACTTTATCGGCGAATGGTCTCAATAATCAGAACATCCGCATATCTTGCGGGGCTTACATTTTTGTTTGCACATTTTCCCCATCAGAGCCCTAAACATGCACCTACAGGAACTTAAAGCGAAGTCTCCGGCCGATTTATTGGCTTACGCCGAAGATCTGGAGATTGAAAACGCAAGTACATTACGCAAACAAGATATGATGTTTGCCATCCTGAAACAGTTGGCTGATAACGAAGTGGCGATATATGGCAGCGGCGTTTTGGAAGTGTTGTCAGACGGATTTGGGTTTTTAAGAGCGCCAGAATCAAATTATCTACCAGGGCCTGACGATATTTACGTGTCACCAAGTCAGGTCCGCCGGTTTGGCCTGCGCACTGGCGATACAGTCGAAGGCGAAATTCGTGCGCCAAAAGATGGCGAGCGCTATTTTGCGCTGCTGAAAGTTGAGACTATTAATTTTGAAAACCCGGATGCTGTCCGGCACCGGATCAATTTTGATAATCTGACGCCGCTCTATCCGGAAAGCAAACTGACACTTGAGCTGCCGTTTAACCCTGAAAAAAAAGACAACACACCGCGGGTGATTGATCTTGTTGCGCCTATGGGTAAAGGCCAGCGCGGGTTGATTGTCGCGCCGCCGCGTACCGGTAAGACCATGATGCTGCAGAGCATCGCACATGCGATTTCAGAAAATCATCCAGAAGTATATCTGATCGTTTTGCTAATCGATGAACGGCCTGAAGAGGTCACCGATATGCAGCGTTCAGTCCGCGGCGAAGTCATTTCATCGACCTTTGATGAGCCTGCATCAAGACATGTTCAAGTCACTGAAATGGTTATAGAAAAAGCTAAAAGATTAGTTGAGCACAAGCGTGACGTTGTGATTCTTCTTGACTCTATCACACGTCTGGCCCGGGCCTATAACACTGTCGTTCCGTCGTCGGGGAAAGTCTTAACAGGTGGCGTTGATGCAAATGCATTGCAACGGCCAAAGCGGTTTTTTGGGGCGGCTAGAAATATTGAGGAAGGCGGCTCTTTGACAATTATTGCGACTGCGCTCATCGAAACCGGGTCACGCATGGATGAAGTGATCTTTGAAGAATTTAAGGGCACCGGCAATAGCGAAGTTATTTTGGATCGCAAATTGTCAGACAAACGTACTTTCCCGGCTATCGACATCACCAAATCGGGTACCAGAAAAGAAGAATTGCTTGTCGATAAGGGCACCTTGGCAAAAATGTGGGTGTTACGCCGGATTTTGATGCAGATGGGCCCAGTCGATGCGATGGAATTTTTGGTCGATAAGCTGAAGAATTCAAAGAGTAATGATGATTTCTTTGACCAGATGAATAGCTAGTAATATTTAGGCCGATAGGCTTGCCATCTGTTGTTCATGATGAATTAAAAAGGCTTTGCGTGCGATGTTGTCGCGGTGGTGCGGTGGTAATTGGCTGCCGCCGCCATAGTGACCGAGTGACCCGTTCGCGCGCAACACCCGGTGACACGGATAAATAATGGGCAATGGATTGGTGGCACAAGCGGTGCCAGCGGCGCGTGCTGCTTTTGGCATGCCCGCCATAATAGCAAATTCGCCATAGCTTACGGTTTCTGCATAAGGAATGGTTGCCATGACCGAAAGCCAATGACGCGCCGCCGTGGTGGTGTTTACCGGGGCTGTTGGCAACTCAAATCGCCGCAATCTGCCGGCAAAATAAGCAGTAAGTTGGGTAATTGTTTCACGTGAAACATCATTCGGGTGATCCTCATCCGGCCAGCGGGATTGTTGCCAATCAAGCCGGATAAGCGCCGCATGTGTGGCGATTGCACGTATCCATCCAAGTTCGGTGCTGATCGTGCTGAAAAATTTGTCATCTGTGGGCGGCGTTTTCATGATGTGCCTGTTGGTGCGGCGTGCCAGTGGGTAAGTGGGAAGCTGGTGATCAGGGTGTTTTAATGATGCTTTACAAAAAGTCCCTTGTTGTCACCCGACTTTCTCTTTACGACAAAGCTAGCATTTGCTGTGAATTTTGAAAAGCTTGCTGATGAGGTCAAGCGTAAAGCCGATTAATCTTGAAGTGATGACAATGCGTGAAGTAACCAACAACAGCGATACGATTTTTGCATTGGCGACGCCGCCGGGACGTTCGGCAATCGCGGTAATACGGGTGTCTGGGCCGCAGGCCTTGGCGGTGCCAGCGCTATTTGGCGCAGCTTGTCCGGCGGCTGGCACATTTGCGGTGGCTCGGCTTTATGATGGGGCGTTCCTTATTGATGAGGCGGTGCTGCTATGTATGCAAGGCCCGCGCTCTAGCACTGGTGAAGATGTCTGTGAGCTTCATTGCCATGGCAGTATAGCCGCGGTGCGTGCGGTGCTTGATAAGCTTGCCGATGCTAAAGGATTTCGGCTGGCCGAGGCTGGCGAGTTTACGCGGCGCGGCTTTATGAACGATAAAATAGACCTGCTTGGTGTTGAGGGTTTGGCAGATCTTATTGATGCCGACACGCCGCTACAATTGCAGCAAGCTTGGGCGCAGATCGATGGTGCTTTGCGGGGACCGGTCGAAACATGGCGGGCACATTTAGTCGGACTGGCGTCAAAGCTCGAAGCATTAATTGATTTTGCTGATGAGGATTTGCCGCAAACTGTTGATATGGATTTGCGACGCCAAACGGCGCTTTTGATTGCTGATATCGGGCGTATTTTGGATGATAACCGGGCTGGTGAACTGGTCAGAGACGGCGTCGTTGTGGCGCTAATTGGTCCGGTAAATGCCGGAAAATCAACGATTCTTAACGGGTTAGCGGGGCGCGCCGCGGCGATTGTGTCTGAGGAAGCCGGCACCACGCGTGATATTATTTCGATACGGCTCGAATTGGCTGGGGTGCCCACCACTATTTTGGATACGGCAGGCGTGCGTGATGCCGCTGGCGCTGTTGAAAGTGAAGGTATAAGGCGCGCCATTGAGGCGGCCCAAAACGCCGATTTGGTGGTGCTAGTCGTGGATGCGGCGACACCATCATGGTCCCAAGATATTGCCAACCTGACTGAAAACCTGACTGAGAATCTGGCCGAAAACATCGCTGGAAACTTGGCGCGGCCACCGATGATTGTCTTAAACAAGGCCGATAAAGCCGTAATAGGAACGGTACCGGCAGATGCGATCGCTATGTCGGCGCATAACGATCAGGATATGGCCCAGTTTATTGATTTGCTGGCTGAAAAGATTCGGCCTCTGAATTTGGCACAGCACAGCGCTATCATCACAAGAGTGCGGCATCGCCGGGCGTTGCAAGACGCCCATTTAGCGTTGCAGGCAGGATTGCGGCATGATTTTCATAGTGCCCCAGAACTGGCGGCTGAGGATTTTCGGCATGCGGCGACCGCACTTGGCCGCATCACGGGCTATGTGGATGTTGAAGAGTTGCTTGGGCAGATTTTTTCGACCTTTTGTATTGGAAAATAGCCTAAAAACAGTCATAACCATGGCTGGTAAGGCGCATATGTAACTAGATAAGCAGGCAGTGTGATGGACCGCTATGATGTCATCGTTGTTGGAGGGGGGCATGCCGGTTGCGAAGCCGCGGCAGCGGCGGCGCGGATGGGTGCGCGCGTTGCATTAGTGACGATGCGTCAGGACCGTATTGGCGAAATGTCATGTAACCCAGCAATTGGTGGGCTTGGCAAGGGGCATCTGGTCCGCGAAATTGATGCGCTTGACGGTATTATGGGCCGCGCCATCGACCGTTCGGGGATCCAGTTTCGGATGTTGAATAAATCCCGCGGCCCGGCGGTGCATGGGCCAAGAGCGCAGGCTGACCGCGCATTATATCGTGCTGCCATTCAGGATATTTTGTCTGAATTCAGCGAATTAACTATTCTTGAAGCCGCCGTTGGTGATTTATGCATAGATGGCGGCCGGGTGACCGGCGTGATCACTGAAGCTGGGGCGTCTTATGGCGCCGCTGCGGTGGTTCTGACAACAGGTACATTTTTGGGCGGAATCATCCATCTCGGTGATGAGCGCACTGCGGCTGGCCGTATTGGCGAAGCCCCCTCAAATCAACTTGCCGCTAGGCTAGCGGCGTATGAATTACCGCTTGGGCGGTTGAAAACCGGAACCCCAGCTCGCTTAGATGGGCGCACTATTGACTGGTCTGGTCTCGATATGCAGCCCGCCGATAACCCGCCGGTGCCGTTTTCGACGCTGACAGACCGTATCACCGTACCGCAGATTGCCTGCGGCATTACCCGCACGACGCCTGAAACGCATGATATAATTGCAAAATCTATCCATTTATCGGCGGTTTATAGTGGTCAGATATCGGGCACCGGCCCGCGCTATTGCCCGTCGATTGAAGATAAGGTGCACAGGTTTGCTGACAAAACCTCGCACCAGATTTTTTTAGAGCCTGAAGGGCTGGACGACCCGACCATTTACCCAAACGGTATTTCGACCAGCCTGCCGCGGCATGTGCAAGACGCGATGATAGCGACAATTCCCGGGTTGGAAACAGCGAAAATCCTACAATATGGCTATGCTATTGAATATGATTTTGTTGATCCGCGGGCATTGCGCCGCACCCTAGAGGTGAAACGCCTGCCGGGCCTGTATTTGGCAGGACAAATTAATGGCACCACCGGCTATGAAGAAGCCGCCGCCCAAGGGTTGATGGCGGGCATTAACGCGGCTGCCGCCGCAGCGGCAAGCAGCGCACCATCCAAAACCGCCGCCGCCGCTTCCTTTGTGCTTGATCGGGCCGATGCCTATATTGGCGTGATGATTGATGATCTTGTTACCAAAGGCGCCCCTGAACCTTATCGTATGTTCACGTCGCGGGCTGAATATAGATTATTGCTGCGCGCCGATAATGCTGACCAGCGCCTGACTGCGCGGGGGCTGGCGATTGGCTGTGTTGGCACCGTCCGGGCACGCGCTTGGGCGCAAAAAGCCGAAAATTTGGCCACTGCAAAAACCTTGCTGGCCGCGTCGACGGCACCAGCTAAAACGCTTGTCGCTGCCGGGTTGCCCTCGCCGCGTGATGGCGCCAAACGAAGCGCTGCTGATATGCTTACGCTTGAGGCTGTCACCTTTGCTGAAATTTTACCGCTATGGCCGGAACTGGCGGTAATCCCAACGCATTTGCACGCCCAGCTCGCCGCAGATTGCCGGTATGCTGGCTATGTTGGGCGTCAGCATGCCGATATCGAGGCGCTGCGCCGCGACGAAGCTGCGATGATCCCGCCGCATACAGATTTCAGCGCTGTTGGTGGTATATCAGCTGAAGCGCAGGATATTCTACAAAGATACCAGCCTGAAACTATTGGCCAAGCCAATCGCCTGCCCGGTCTTACTCCAGCGGCCGTAGTGGCGGTACTGCGGTATGTGAAGCGTACCCAGATGGCATCGAAAGAAGCTGCGGCAAAGACCGCTTTGCCGTCGTGACACCGCAACAAGTGGCCGACCGGCTTAATGTTTCACGTGAAACATTGCAAAAACTATCATCCTATGTTGCCTTATTGGAAAAATGGCAGCCGCGCATTAATTTGGTCTCGGCGGCTACCTTACCTGATATCTGGCAACGTCATATTCTTGATTCAGGCCAGTTGGCGGCCCATATGCCGGTGCATACCCAAAAAATTCTGGATATTGGCAGCGGTGCTGGGTTTCCCGGCTTGGTATTGTCCATTATTGGTGATTGGCACGTGCAGCTAGTCGAATCAGACCAACGAAAAGCTGTGTTTCTACAGACAGTTATTCGCGAATTGGGATTAACGGCAAAAGTCTCTAATTGCCGTATAGAGGCGGTGCCGCCGGCCTATCCTGATGTGATTACGGCGCGGGCATTGGCGGCAATGCCGAAATTAATGCATTTGATCACGCCGCAATTGCACAGCAGGCTGACATGCCTGTTTTTAAAGGGCGGGTCGGTCGAAGAAGAATTGACCAGCTTTCATTCTTATTCCACTATGACACCACAGCTATACCCCAGCTTATCATGTGATGATGGCGTTATCGTTAAACTGACAATGCCGCTCTAAATGTTGATGGCCGTTTATTTGCTCTGGCTGCTAACAGATTGTGAAATGGCGAGGACAATTGACCATGACAAATAAGGCCCGCATCATCGCTATCGCCAATCAAAAAGGCGGTGTTGGAAAAACCACCACTTCGGTTAATTTGGCCACCGCAATGGCGGCATGTGGGCGCCGCGTGCTGCTGGTAGATTTTGATCCCCAGGGCAACGCCAGCACAGGCCTAGGGATAGATGTAGAGGCCCGAGAGGCAAATAGTTACCGGATGGTCATCGGTGATATCAACGCTGCAGACGCGTGTCAGGCAACCGCTATCAAAGGGCTGGATATTTTGCCGGCAATTGTCGATTTATCGGCAGCAGAAATTGAATTGACTGACGTTGACGCACGCGAATTTCGACTGCGCCAGGCCTTGCATCCAATTGCTGAAAATTACGATTATATTTTTATCGATTGTCCGCCGTCACTCGGGCTTTTAACGGTAAATGCCTTATGTGCCGCAGATTGTGTTATTGTGCCCCTCCAATGCGAATTTTATGCACTTGAAGGCTTGTCGCAATTGATGCGCACTATCGAGAGTGTACAAAACGGCTTGAACCGGCATCTGACGATCCAAGGCATTGTCCTGACCATGTATGATGGCCGCAATAAACTGTCTGAAATGGTCGCACGCGATGTTAGGTCGCATCTTGGAAACCTTGTTTATCATACTGTAATTCCAAGAAATGTGCGCGTATCAGAAGCCCCGTCCTATGGGCAACCGGCTTTATTGTATGATTTGAAATGTGCCGGCTCGCAAGCCTATGTAGCGCTTGCTGCCGAATTGCTAACCCAAGAAAAGGAAGCCGCATAATGTCATCCAAACCCTCATCAGCAGGCGCAAAAGCAGCGGCGGCGTCGTCGCCTAAATCAGCAGCACCGCAACGCGGTCTTGGGCGCGGTTTGTCTACATTGCTTGGCGACAGCGGCATCGCCGCGGCGGCGGGTCAAGGCGCCTCAACAGTAGCGCGGGAATATCAGCAAATTCCGGTTGAATGGATTAATGTTGGCCCGTGGCAGCCCCGTCGCCAGTTTGACCGTGAGCAATTACAGGAATTGGCAGCGTCAATCGCGCATAAGGGTGTTGTACAACCCATTTTGCTGCGACCAACACCGGGCCAAGCTGGCCGCTTTCAATTGGTTGCTGGTGAGCGCCGCTGGCGTGCCGCGCAAATTGCCCAGCTCCATGAAATACCCGCTGTGGTGCGCCAACTTACCGACGCAGAATGCTATGAAATTGCCCTTATTGAAAATATCCAGCGCCAAGATCTGTCAGTGATTGAGGAAGCCCAAGGATATTCTAACTTATTGGAAATAAATAATTATACGCAAGAACAGCTTTCGAAAATCATAGGAAAATCACGAAGCCATATCGCCAACTTGTTGCGTTTGTTAGGCTTGCCAGCGCCGGTGCAACGCTTGCTGCAAGACGGCGCTCTGACAATGGGTCAGGCGCGCCCCTTGATTGGCCACGAAGACGCTGAGACGCTAGCCAAGACCATTGTCGCCAAACAATTATCGGCGCGCCAGGCAGAACAGCTGGTAAAAACGGCGCAATCTGGGGCTGCAGCCGCTGTGCCAAAGCCAAAGCCCAGTGAAAAATCTGCCGATATAAAGGCGCTCGAACATCGCGCCGCTATCGAGCTTGGGCTTGCCATGTCGATTGAGTGGAACGAGCGTGCTGAGAAGGGCCGCTTGCAGATTGACTGCCAATCTCTGGACCAAATGACATTGTTGCTCCAAAAGCTAGGGCTTGAGCCGTGATGGCGCGGTTATTGGCGGGCGCGTAAACATAGGCCCAAAAGACTTTGTGCGGTCAGTGTACGGTCATTTAGTCCCTTAGATTTTATATTTAATTCAATATCTTGCAGCCTGTTTACCATATCAAAGGCGCGTTTTGGTTGCCAGCGTTGCAGATGCCGGATCAAGGCATCTTGCAGCTTGAAATGTACCGGGGGTCGCAGCGAACGCACGGCATTTTGTGGTGTTTGCCCGGCGCTCACCGCATGACCGAGCATGCGCAACTGGTTAAAATAGCTTTGACACCCACGCACAACCATCACGCAATTGGCCTCTTCAAGCCACGCTTTGTTTAGCGCCGCGGCTAATGCGCTCACCTTGCCGCTTGCAACGGCATGGGCCACATCATCGATCGCCAAAACCGCGCTATCGCCAAGTGCTTCTGATACCATTGCCACGTTTAACGTGCCATTTGGCCCGGCCAATAGCGCCAGCTTGTCCAATTCGGATTTGGTGGCGGCATGATCGGCGCCAAGCCGCTGGCATATTAATGCCAGCGCGTCATGCTCAACAGATACATTATCTTGCCTAAAAATGGTCTGTGCGAGGGCGCGGATATCGCCGATATTTTCCGGGTAACACCCAATTGCGGCAGCGTGGTCAGAGGCTTCAAATAGTTTGACGATGGCATGCTTTGTTGTGGTATCGCTGGCATCAACAATCACCATTGCATCCATTATAGGCTTTGCAAACAGTACCTTACATGCATCAAGCGCTTCCGTGCCAGCCGCTTTTACCATCACCAGTCTTTTGCCAAACATAGGAATTTCGGCGGCCGAATCAGCAATTACACCCGGCTCTTTATCCAGACTGGCACTGTTAATGCGGGTCACAGAAAACACATCATCCAGATTGTCACTGTACAGCGCCGCAAGTTGGCGGCTGCGCTCTGCACGCAGACCAGCATCGCTACCATGTAATAAAATAGCCGAAATTTTAGGCGGTGGTTTGGCCAGAAAATGTGCAATTTGCCGGGGCGCAATCTTCATTACCTAACGCCACCTTTATGGGTCTGGTTGATTGATAAAATACAGCTGCAAGCGTTGCACAACACGCTGTGCCAGTAATTCGGCCATACGGTCGCGGGCGTGCGCTTCTGACTGGTCCTGACCGAATAATGATGACACCGTTCCGAGAGTCACATCGGCGGTTACTGAATCGGTTAACATCAGTTGTCCATCGGCTTGTTTGATCAGCTTGAAATTGGCACTCATACTCATTTTTTTAAATGTTGATGACGCTCCCCGCACCGACAATGTATCGCTTGATGACACTGAAATGACCGAGGAAAGACTATATGCAGGCTCTAACTGGGTTTGTGTATATAAGGCGCGCCGTAACGCCCGTGCGTAAATTTGCCCGGCCCGGCCGCCTGTATCGACCACCGCGACCCGGCTGATCTGTTCACTTGCCAACCCGTCTAATTGCCCAATCGTTACGCCGCTACAGCCAGCCATCAGCACTAGCAAGGCCGCTATGATTAGCGGTTTCGCGTTATGCCACCACATTGATAATCCTATTTTGCACAACAATGACTTTCTTTGGCGTCTTGCCTTCAAGATAGCGGATGACCGCGGCTGAGCTCAGCGCTGCCGCTTCGGCGGCGTCATTTGGACAATCGCGCGCCAATTTAATAGTATCGCGCAATTTGCCATTCACCTGAATACCAATTTCAATCTCATTATCCGCGGCAAGTGCGGCATCGGCTACCGGCCATGGTGATTGCGCCAACATGGTGTGATGACCCAGTGCATGCCACATATCTTCGGCCAAATGCGGGGCTAACGGGTTCAATAATTGCGCCAGCGTTTCTACGGCGAAGCGTTTTGCTGCGGCGGCGCCCTCATCGGTCATTTTAATGTCTGCAATGGCGTTTGTCAGCATGTGAAGCTGTGCCACCGCGCGGTTGAACCGGAAGTTTTCGATATCAGCCGATAGTGCCAAGATCGATTTATGCGCCATACGAACTGCCGCAACGGCAGTTTCACCCATCTGCGCGGTAAGGTTGCTGTCGGTTGGGTCCATATCTTGGGCAATATCTGGGTCGTGCGCCATACGCCAAACGCGTTTTAAAAAGCGCGATGCGCCCTCCACCCCAGACTCGGTCCATTCCATATCGCGTTCGGGCGGCGAATCTGACAACATAAACAGCCGCGCCGTATCAGCGCCATAGGTTTCAATGATCAATTCCGGATCAACAACATTGCGCTTAGATTTGCTCATTTTTTCAATGCGGCCAGCCACAACCGGGACGCCAGATGAGGTGTCTACCCAGCCATCACCGGATTTCGCAACATCGGTTGGAAACAGCCATTTACCATCCTTATCGCGAAACGTCTGGTGGCACACCATACCTTGTGTCATTAACCCGGCAAATGGTTCGTCAAGGTCAAGATAGCCCACCTGGCTCAGCGCTCTGGTAAAAAACCGCGAATACAAAAGATGCAGCACAGCATGTTCAACACCGCCGATATATTGATCGACCGGCATCCAATAGGCAGCCGCTTCGGCGCCAAATCCGTCTTGATGAGCGGGGTCTGCATAGCGCAAGAAATACCACGAACTCTCAAAAAACGTGTCAAATGTATCTTGCTCACGTTCAGCCGCACCACCGCATTCGGGGCAGCTTGTGTGCTTCCAGGTGGGATGATTTGACAGCGGGTTGCCGGTCACGCCAAAATCAACATCTTCGGGTAAAGTTATTGGCAAATCGGCTTCTGGCACCGGCACGGCGCCGCATTTTGGGCAGTGGATGACGGGAATCGGGCAGCCCCAATAACGCTGGCGCGACACGCCCCAGTCACGCAGCCGGAAAGTGGTTTCCCCCTTACCGGCGTTGCTGTTTTCAAGCGCGGCGATAGCGGCTTTTTTGCCAGCATCACTATCAAGACCGTTCCAGGCGCCTGAATTTATCAATGTGCCGGCGCCGGTATAGGCGGTATCGGTTACCGTAAAACTATCGGCATCGGCATCAACTGGCAACACCACCGGGATCACCGGCAAATTATAGGCATTGGCAAAATCTAAATCGCGCTGGTCATGCGCCGGACAGCCAAAAATGGCGCCAGTGCCGTACTCCATGAGTACAAAATTAGCAATATGAACTGGTAAAGTGATAGTGTTATCAAGCGGATGTACGGCTTTCAAACCAGTATCAAAGCCTTTTTTCTCAGCTGTTTCTACGGCTGCTTCAGAGGTGCCAAGTTTGGCGCATTCGGCAATGAAGGCGGCGGCATCTTGATTGTTTTTGGCGATCTCTTGCGCCACTGGGTGGTTTGCAGCAACGGCAATGAATGACGCCCCAAAAAGCGTGTCAGGACGCGTTGTGAACACTTCGATGGCACGGCTATCGCCATTCCCTGAATTGGCAAGCGCAAAGCGCACGCGCGCGCCTTCAGATTTGCCAATCCAATTAGCCTGCATCAAACGCACACGATCAGGCCAGCGCTCCAACCGATCAATAGCGGCCAGCAAATCATCGGCAAATGCGGTAATTTTTAGAAACCATTGTGACAATAAGCGCCGTTCAACGGGCGCACCAGAACGCCACCCGCAGCCGTCAACCACTTGTTCGTTGGCCAACACGGTATTTTCAACCGGATCCCAATTGACCCAGCTTTCTTTACGGTATGCCAGGCCTGCTTGCAGAAATTTGAGGAACATTTTCTGTTCATGCTGATAATAGTCTGGTGTGCAGGTGGCAAATTCACGTCCCCAGTCATAGGATAGACCCATGCTGCGCAATTGGGTGCGCATTGCGGCAATATTTTCAACAGTCCATTTGCCGGGATGAACGCCGCGTTCCATTGCCGCATTTTCGGCTGGTAGCCCAAATGCATCCCAGCCCATTGGGTGCAAAACATTATAGCCTTGGGCGCGCCGGTAGCGCGCCACAACATCACCAAGCGTATAGTTGCGCACATGCCCCATATGGATCCGCCCAGACGGATAAGGAAACATTTCGAGAACATAATATTTTGGTTTGCTACGGTCCGGACTGGCGGCAAAACAATCAGCCTGATCCCAGATTGCCTGCCATTTTTTTTCTATAGCTGGCGCATCATAATGATTCATAACCCATTCCTTCACAGTGATGCATCAAGACGGTGATGATCTGTGCTACTATAATTTGATTAGTTGGTTGTTTCGCTGATGACCGCAGCCCGCATTTCACGCGCCCGGGTGAGTACTAGGTCTTCCAATTTACGGCCAAGCGTGTCATCGCGGCCAGCATTGTCCCAGCTATTCCCATTGCGGGTCTGTACATAGGCGCGCACCTGAATAGCGTCGGAGCGCAATTCGCGCCCAACGACAAAAACAGCTAGTTTCAAACGGCGGTCTGGTTGATCTTGTGGGACATACCATTCTGTGACAATGCTGCCGCCAAATGTGTCAACATCGTCGAGTGGCACAAATGACGCAATATCAAGCGCCGCACGCCACAACAACGCATTCACTGGCATGGCTTCACCACCAGATTTTTCTTCGCCAAGCTTCATTATGTCTGTGCCTACAGGTTTGCCAGTTATGAAAGACACTGGTTTTTCTGTTTTTTCATTTTCAAAAACATTTTCTGCAGGAAAAAAACTACACCCGCTTGACAACAATACTGCTATTGCAAGAAATACTGTTCGTGTCCAAATCATATTCACAACAAATGGCTCCCTGTGTATTTGGGTTACACAAGCAAAGTGCAATTCTATCGATTGCATGTAAAGAAAAAAGGGGAGCACAAGGCTCCCCTTTTACAAAGTTTTTATAAGGCTATTAGAAATCCATCCGTAAACGAACGGTTGTTGATGAGCCTTTGTTGTCTGTTGCGCCTTGGTAATCAAAGTCTGTGAAAGCTGCTTGTAAACGCAAACCAGGCATAATTGTGTAGTTAACACCATAAACCATCAGATCAAGATCTGTGTTTTGTGTCGACAAATCATCGTTCGAGCTAATGCTGATTACACCAAGCTGAACGTTATCGGCGGCTTGGTAGAAAGCAGATACTTCGTTAGTTTTAATTTCAGTTGTTACAGCACCAGCAGCTGATTTTGTTTCAGCTTCTTCGCGTGTCAGGTGAATGGCGAACGGGCCATTTCTGAAGCTTGCACCGATTTCAGTGTTGTCTTGCTTATCACCAGCTGTACCGGTTGAGTCGTCGGCATTTGCATTGATAAGCTGAAGAGTAACACCTGTGTCACCGACTGTTGTCGCATACTGAGCACCAATTTCCATAATGTCGGCTGCAGTTGTTGAGCCATCGTCGGTCATTGTGGCCATGAATGTAAAGCCACCTATGTTAGGGCTGGTGTAGTTGAAGCCCATATCGCCGCCGTCAGCCAAAGTTGCTGCTGCAGAAGTGTTAACACCAGTAAATGTTTGGCCTGTTCCCCATGCAAGAGTGCCGTTGTAGCTTTGTGAATTGTACAACCAACCACCAGCTGTCCACCAGTTACCTACAGCAATCGCGCCAAAGTCACCGCTAACTTGCAAACCTTCATAAGATTCTGCCAAGTCTTGAACGCGGTAGTACATATCTGCTGTCAAACCTGAGTCTGATGTTAGCTGATGAGAGAAATTCAAACGTGTCTGATTTGCAGTTGTTGTATCGTTAAGACCAGCGCCTTCGTTAGTAGCTGTGTCATCCCATGATGTATAAGTAAAACGCTGGAAACCGCCGATGTCCAGTGCTGAAGCGGCTGAAACGCCACCCAGAGCAACCAATGCGGTTGTTGTAAGAAGAACCTTACGCATGATAAATCTCCCTTAGAGAAACCGTTGCCACCATTGGCAACAGGCTTAAACTATTAATTTTATCTAATTTAACAAGTTGTGATGTATGGAGCGCAGGAAGTTTTTTCTAATATGTGATATTTTTGCAACAGTCTTGTGCCAAACACGGCAACAAGATACCAAATAGGCGGTATTTCGCGGCAGAACGCCGGTCAGTGCAGTATGTGATGCTGGCCGGTAAATAGGCAAAATGATACCAGACAGGATGATGTGATGATTGATAATGAGATGCCCAGTGAAGAAATGCCGGGTGAAGAAATGCCGGATTGTGTGGTGAATGTCGCCAAAAACTTACATGATGTCAGCGCCCGCATTACCGCGGCGGCGGCGCGGCGACCAGATATGTACCTAGCAAATGATGTGACGTTGGTTGCGGTCAGTAAACGCCAGCCAGACCATCATATTGACGCGGCATTAGCCGCCGGCCAGCGCGTTTTCGGCGAAAACCGGGTACAAGAAGCCACCGCGCGATGGGCCGCCCGCCGGCTATCCTATGTTGATTTATCGCTGCATTTAATTGGCCCCTTGCAAACCAACAAAGCCGCCGAAGCGGTTGCTTTATGTGATGTGATTGAGGTTGTTGACCGCGAAAAACTGGCGCGTGCGCTGGCCACGGAAATGACCAGACAAAACCGTCATTTGCCGTGCTATATTCAGGTGAACACCGGCGAAGAGCCGCAAAAATCTGGGGTTATGCCTGCCCAGCTTGATGATTTTATAGGCTTTTGCCGGTCTGAATTAGGCTTATCTATCACCGGGCTTATGTGTATTCCACCGGTTGATGAAGAGGCCGCGATGCATTTTGCGCTTCTCAACACTATGGCAAAACGTCATAACTTACCGCATTTATCGATGGGCATGAGCGCTGATTATGAAGAGGCTATCGCGTTTGGGGCAACATCTGTACGGGTGGGATCAGCCATTTTCGGGGCCCGCCAGATGTAACCCGTTAGACTTATATTTTGTCGATCAGATGGCCGGTGCGGGCTTGTTTGGTTTCCAGATAATGCTTGTTATGCGGGTTCGCCGATAGCTGTAAAGGCACACGTTCAGAAATTGTGATCCCATGCTGTTCGAGCTGGGCAATTTTATCTGGGTTGTTGGTGATTAATTTCACCGTGTCCACGCCTAAAGCCTGCAGAATACGCGCCGCTGGTAAGAACAGCCTTTCGTCGGTATCAAAACCAAGCGCATGGTTCGCATCAACCGTATCAAGTCCACAATCTTGCAACGCATAGGCCCGCATTTTGTTGAGCAAGCCAATATCGCGCCCTTCTTGGGCCAGATACACAAGAATACCGCCGCCGGTGTCAGCCATCAGCTGCATTGCCGCTTGTAATTGATCACCGCAGTCACATTTCAAACTGCCAAGAACATCACCGGTGATGCATTGCGAATGCAGACGTACAAGCGGCGCCGGGCCATCTGCACCAGTGCCAATCAGAACGGCAAAATGCTCTTCGCCACCGATTTCGGCGCGAAACATCACGATCTCGGCAGTTTCGCTAACCGCCAAAGGTAGCCGCGCGCGCGCGGCTATTTTCACAAGAGACGCCGCCTCATGGCTGTATTTATCAACGTCACGCGCATCAAGGATAACTATATTATGTTCTTGGGCAAAGCGGTCTTGCGCGGCGATATCACGTAATGGCAAGCGGACCAGCACCGCCGCTGGGATCAGTTTGGCACTTCTTAATAGCCGCGTGGCGACATCGGCAAGCGATCCGGTTGGTTCGGCAATAATCGTAAAATCATCTTGGTCTGCTAGGCTGTGCTGGCCAAATGCCAAATCAAAAAATCGGTCATAATGCGGTGAGGCAATCGCCACGGATGCGGCCGGATAGCCGGCGCGCAAACGGCGGCCAAGGCTGGTCAGGCGCGGCGCTGTCAAAACCAACAATGGGGCCGAGCCAGCGAGCCGGCTAAGCCCTAAAACACCATCAGCATCAGCAAGCTCGGCAGCCCTGAACAATCCACAGGAACCATCCATCAACCGCAACATAATGGTGCCGCCGCGGCGCAATTCGGCACAGCCGCGCGCGGCCTTCATGACGGCATTTTTGAGCTGTTGGTCTTGCATGCTGCCATTCATCCTTTCATCCGAACCATGCTAATGTATAATATGCTTCAGCGAATTTATTTATCCGGTTAAGCTGTATTTTAAGAAACTATGACTATTAACTATGACTATTGATGTATTGGGTCGTAACGTAAAATGCAAGACATCTCCAAGGCCACTAGTCCAGACCCGCGCCAATCACCACGTTTATTGATTGTGGATGATGATGCCTATTTGCGGGTCAGCTTGCGACAGCAATTTATGGCCGAAGGGTTTCACAATATTTTTGACATTGGGTCGGCAAGTGGCCTTGATATGGCTCTGACAAAGGCCGATCCGGATCTGATCCTTTTGGATATTCAAATGCCTGATGGCAATGGCATAGATTTATGCCGGCGCATGCGCAGCAATGGATTTGCAAAACCTATTTTGATGCTGACCGCTAAAAATGCTGAAAGTGATATTATTGCCGGTCTAGAGGCTGGCGCTAATGACTATATCACAAAACCCTTGCGTATGGGTGAGCTTCTGGCGCGTATTTCTGCACAGTTACGGCAATTTAAAGCGTCTGATGATGCGCGCTTTCAACTTGCTGGGCTAAGTTTTGTGCCAACCAATAAAATGCTTCATGATACCGCTAGTGGCCGTATGCAGGCTCTAACGGAAAAGGAAACAACGATTTTGAAATTTTTATACCGGGCGTTTCCAGAGCCGGTGACCAAAGACGAAATTCTGGCAGAGGTGTGGGGCCTGCAAAATGGGCTGACCACCCATACGCTTGAAACGCATATCTATCGCCTCAGGCAGAAGATCAGCCGCTTTACCAAAACCCCGTTGATTGTCACAACCGAAAATGGCTATCGGTTGAACCTTTAGCGCTAATAGCGCGTGGCAATCGCCTGAGTCATGGCGCGGGTGCCCATATCGCCGCCAAATTCGATCGGCCGCAATGCGTTTTCTGCAAAACCTGATGCAATCGCCCGCTCCAGTCGCTGGCTGGCGGTGGCATAGGCTGGCACATCTAATTTATCGGCCAAGTAATCGAGCATCATCACGCCACTTAAAATTGCCGCTAACGGATTGGCACGATCCTGCCCGCTAATATCAGGGGCGCTGCCATGGGCAGGTTGAAACAGCCCAATATCATCACCAATTTCGCCGCATGCCGCCATGCCCATACCGCCAACAAGACCGCCCGCCAGATCCGAAATAATGTCCCCAAACATATTTTCCATTACCAAAATATCGGCATCCCATGGTTTTCGAATCAAATCAAGCGCTTGTGCATCAACATAATTATAGTCGGTTATAACATCGGGAAAATCGACACTGATTTCGTCGAAAATCTGCCGAAAAAAGGCCATTGCGGTAAAAACATTGGCTTTATCGACACAGGTGACCTTGCCCTGATGGCCGGCTTGCCGCCGCTTTTCGGCCAATTTGAAAGCAAAACGATGCAGCTTTTCGGTGGTTTTGCGGCTGATGCGCAAGGTTTCTTCAACGGCGACGTCAGGCTCAATATGGCTGCGATTATGAACCGCGGCAGAATAGAACAAGCCCTCGGTTGATTCGCGAATAACAATAAAATCTATCGACGCGGCGCGTGGATCGGCAAGCCGCTGTGGTGTATTTGGATAGGCTTTAACAGGCCGCACCCCGGCATATAGCTGAAACCTGTCACGCAGTCTGAGATGCGGTGAAATTTCGGTGCCATCCTGATGCCGAATATCTGGCAAACCAATAGCACCAAGAAAAATCGCATCGCATTGTCCGGCGCGGGTCTCGCCATTTGTTTCGATATCCTGCCCGGTGTCTTTGAAATAGGTGGCACCGGCGTCGATGGGGGTGATATGCAGCGGCGGCGCCCCAACTATATCTATCGCTTTGTCGACAAGATACATGGTGGCATCGCACACATCAGGGCCAATGCCGTCGCCTTTAATAAGGGCAATTTGTGCGCTCATGTCTGTTAATGTCCCAATAATGGCGTCAGGTCGTATTAAGATCTGAAAAGATTGGCTGGGGCGGTAGGATTCGAACCTACGATACACGATACCAAAAACCGATGCCTTACCACTTGGCCACGCCCCAATCCGATTGGACGCTGCAATTTAGCGACCAAGTCCGTGGCAATCAAGCCCGTTCTTGCCTTTGATGACAGCAAAATGTGGCTTTATCGCGAATTGGCCATGAATGTGCGCCAATAACGGCGAATAAAATCATCATTTAGGGCCGCAATAATGTTGATACGGCCCATAGACCCGACGAACAAAACACGCTTGCGGCGCGCTGTGCTGCATCAGCAGTGTCGAAAATGCCAAAACAACTGGCACCACTTCCCGACATTTGGGCAGCTCTGCAGGCCGGATTGGCCCGCAGTTGAGCCACTATATCGGCAATTTCCGGTAAAATTTTCAACGCCGCTGGCAGCAAATCATTACCAAAATCACAAAGTGTCGCAGCATCTGATGGCAAAGGCGTCGCTATGGGGTCGCTA
>Ga0181607_10000827_pt1 | contig 27249 bp, 20 predicted proteins | sample 041ome_9_FD_132420 | JGI IMG/M metagenome (GOLD analysis project Ga0181607, IMG submission 132420) | Coastal salt marsh microbial communities from the Groves Creek Marsh, Skidaway Island, Georgia - 041413US metaG (megahit assembly) | ecosystem: Environmental > Aquatic > Marine > Intertidal zone...
AACACCGAACATGCCCGAATGATCTACTTCCCTGGCACCATGGGTAAATACATTATGAGGAATTCCGCACTTTATTCAGCAACTAAATTTGCTATTCAAGGAATGGTGAAAGGACTGGTTGAAGAACACAAAAGATCCAACACTCAGTTTTCTCTGTTGTATTTAGGTGGTGTGGATACTCCTTTTTGGGAGGATGAGGACGTTCAAATGAAAGTTAAAAAAGAGGCTATGTTAAACCCTTCTGTAATTGCTAAGGTCGTGGGTAATATACTTGGACTACCATCTACTCACGTGGTGAATGAAATGGTGATTCAGCCGAATTCACATCAACTCGTGTAGAACGGTTTCATGATAAAGCAGGTACTATCTTTACATAAGATAAAAGCCAACAAAACTAGGAATTTAGTCAGTTGCTACGGGACAGCGGTCTATAGCTGTACTATAGGCTGAGCTAAGTATACTTAATGCTTGGTCTATTTCGGCTTTTGAAACAGTCAAGGCAGGCCTAAAACGTATAGTCTTATCTCCACAACCCAAAATCATTAGCCCTTGCTCCATGCATTCAGAAACTACGGCATTTCGAGCGTGCGCATTAGGCAAATCAATAGCGCACATAAGACCTTTACCACGAGGGTTAGAAAAGTGAGCGTGTTTTACTGACAAATGATGCAGTCCTTCAAGTAAGTCTTCTCCGAGATTAGCCGCATTCTCCACTAAGTTATCTTGCTCAATAACTTCAAGTATACGTTGGAACCGCACCATATCAACCAGGTTACCACCCCATGTAGAGTTAATTCTAGAAGACACTTTAAAACAGTTTGTTTCTACTTCATCGAGGCGCTTGCCGGCTAATATTCCACAAATCTGAGCTTTTTTTCCAAATGCAATGATGTCAGGTTCAACAAAATGCTCGTGTGCCCAAAATTTACCAGTTAATCCAATACCGGTCTGCACCTCATCATAAATAAGTAAAGCTTCGTAGGTATCCGCTAGTATGCGTAATTCTTTATGAAACTCTTGCCGAAAGTGACGATCCCCACCCTCTGCCTGAATGGGTTCAATGAGAATACATGCTATCTCATCTTTATGTATCTCAAAAAATCGTTTAGCTTGTTGTATGGCTAAATGCTCTTGCTTTGCGACATGTTCAATCGTTTCCTCGGTCTCAGGGTAGTGATTTGCCGGACTAGTTACTCGAGGCCAACTAAACTTAGGAAAATATTTTACCTTGTCAGGCACCGTGTTGGTAACGGATAATGTATATCCAGTTCTTCCATGGAATGCATGCTCAAAATGAAGAACCAAATGACCTTTTTCTTCTCTATATCCTCGTTCGAAGTTTTTCTGTACTTTCCAGTCAAAGGCCACTTTCAACGCGTTTTCCACTGCAAGCGCACCACCGGAAATGAAAAAAGCATGGGGTAAATATTCAGGTATACCTACTCGCTCAAATGTTTCCAAAAATTCAGCCATATATTCTGTATAAATATCAGAATTTGAAGGTTTGTTTATGGCGGCTTTCCCAATTCTGCGAATAAATTCATCGTTATCCAAAGCTGGATGATTCATACCTAGAGGATTAGATGCGAAAAAGGTGAAAAAATCTAAGTATTCTTTTTTAGTAATTTTATCTACTAAATAACTCCCATGACTATTATCTAGATCGAGAACCATATCGTACCCATCAGCTAAGATATGCTTGGCTAAAGTTGATCTAACATCACTGGCTTGAATGTTTGTGTGACTCATAATGACTAATATCTTATTTAAAGTGTATAAACCGATGAGTAAATTATATTTAAACTAGTAAATACAACAATTGGACTCAAGAAATAAGTCGTGGAATACATACTCATTAATGGTTTTGTAAGTTTAATAAAGGGGTTGACCTTGGATGTGATTAAGTTGTATATTTCATGCTCTAAATCGCGGGGTGGAGCAGCTGGTAGCTCGTCGGGCTCATAACCCGAAGGTCGCAGGTTCGAATCCTGTCCCCGCCACTTATGTAAAGGTCGCTTCAGAATATCTGAAGTGGCCTTTTTTTGTTTCCAGAATATTGATTACATGCAATCAAGACATATTAGAAACCACAATTAAATCAAAATACTTTGACAAAAAAAAAGCCCCGCAGTATTGCGAGGCTTTTAAAGTCATAGAAAAGTTGAATTATCTCCAACCGCCAGTTGAGGCACCGGGACCACCAACACCACCAAAGGTGTAGAATGGTAATTCATAACCTAGCGTCTCTAGAATTTTGGCTGGTAGCGGGAAATGTAATGGTGAACCTGCTTGAAGCATATCCATACCACGCATATCCATCCACTCATTGCCTTTTCCAGTTAGATACTGTTCGATCATTCGTTCATGATGTATTGCTTTCATTACAGCGTCAGCTGTAGCAGCTACTGCAGGTAATCCACCACGAACTGTTCTTGCGCCAGCAGGATCATTGACAATCGCAGCAGCATCAGCAACTTTACCCTGTTGTACTAATGCTTCAGCGTGGAGCATATGCATTTCGCTTAGGGTAATTTGAGGCAAGACTCTATCATATGCTCCTATGTATTCAGCATGCTTCGTGAATCTGAAATTAGAGAAGAAATATAATCCACGTTCCGGTCTAAAGTTGTTAGAAGATAAGTAGCTGTAGTCTGACCATAGACGATCATCCACTTCAGCGACATCAGCGATTCGTGCTGAATCAGGAGCTGGGTGATTTAAACCATCATTTGACCAGCTAACATAGCTATCATCCATCATATTTATAAGACGCATATCAACTCTAGCCCATCCTGGATAGGTTAGATATACTAGCATCTCATTATACCAAAAGCCAGTCTCCCATGCATCGTTATGAATGTTAAAGTCTGAGTCTATTGCGTTAGCAACGTGTGATTGAACTGCAGCCCAATCAACTGCACTTCTTTCAGCCTTCGTGCGAGCAACATTAGCCATGAATCTAGCTGCAAAAGCATGGATTACTTGAGCAAATTGATCATTACTTAAACCACCTGGTGTGTTAATAACACTCTCAGATATTGTGAAGCTGTTGGCTTTGGCAATAGTAGCTGCAGCAACCAACTTAGAAATAGCATGATCCATGATATCACTGTAAGGTACTAATGTTGGACTAGATAGTTCTTCAGTTGTCGTATTCTCATCAACTATATATGCTTGGTCAAAAACCATGGCAATATAGCCAGTGGATAAACCTTGCATAAATTTTGCGAGGGCCTCAATTCTTTTTGCATCTGATCCAAAATCAATCCCTGAATCCAGTGCTTTCAACACATCTGTTGCAGATGAGTTAATGGAGTACAAAAGATTGAATGAATTATTCGTTATCCCTTGATAAGAATAGTTCGGTGCATTATCCCAAGCTGGACGCGGTTCAGTACCCATAAGCTGCATACCTTGGTTACCCCAAGAACATGTTGCAGCATCAGCTAGGACAGCAGTTCCCATTCCAAGTGAACCATACGAGTTTAGACCTGTATAAAAGGTCCTGTATAGGCCTTCAGCCAATGTTACCAAATCAGATGAAGATGCCAACGCACGTTCAGTATCTGGTTGGTTTAAGTTCTCAACTGTTAAATCTGCACAACTAAATAAGCTGATAGAAATAACACTAAATAGTACTAATAATTTATTTTTAATAGTGTTCATGATGAATGATTAATTGTTTAAAATTTAAAAGAAACTGATAGTGCATAGTTTCTAAAATTTGGATACGCACCAGTAGAATCAAATGGATTACGAATTGATCCAACTTCTGGGTCATAACCTGAGTAATCCGTGAAGGTTAATAAATTACGACCAATTGCAGATAATGTGATGCTTTCAATACCATCGCCTAAGATGTTTAGGTTTTCTGGCTTAATCTGATAACTAAGAGAAACCTCTCTCAATTTAAGATAGCCAGCATCCTCAACCCAATATGAGTTGTTTATGTTTACGTTGTAGAAACCTTGATAGTATCCCATAGCTTTCTTAGCCTCATCAGCTTTCCCAGCTTGATCCATAATTCCATTGCGGCTATCACGAGTTAACCATTGACTCTTACGATTATATACATCTCCGCCTGATTTTATATCAAGCAATACATAAGCTGAAAGTCCTTTATAGCTAATTGTGTTGGAAATACCAGCAGTCCAATCCGGACGTCCATCACCAATTTTTACAAACGCATCGTTACCGAATTCATCTTTTAGTTTGATAGGTGCTTCGTCGATAGTTCCTTCACTACCAGCTGCAATTACGAACCCATCACTATTAACTGCATAATCATCAATTGTTCCGCCATATGATTCTAGGTTAGAACTAATTTGATCTAAAGAGGTAGCCCAGGTATATCCGTAGATAGCACCATAAGTTTCTCCTTCACGTATGTAGAACAATCCATCAGGACCTGATTGGAAAGGCGGTGGATCTAACTTAGTAATTGTTTGGGTTGATTTAGACCAAGTTAATCCCATATCCCAAACTAAATCTTTAGTTCTTATGAAGTTAGCTTGTAAATTGAATTCTAGAGTTTCTCCTTCTAGTGTTCCTGCATTTTGGTACTGATTTCGGTAACCAGTAACAGGTAGAAGAGGTACATTTAAGAATTGATTAGTGGTAATAGATTGTGCATATATAACTTCAAAACTATAATTTTTTAAGAATGTACCATTTATGGCAAACTCGGTTTCTTTAGTTTCTGAAGGTAGTAGATTCTTATTACCTAGCTGAGTCTTACTAGCAGAACCTGAACTAAGTGAGAATGTTTCATACTGCCAAGAGAAACTAGGCCTTATACCTGCAGTTCCCTGAGCTACACGAATTTTCAATTCGTCAAACATTTCTAAATCAATATCCTCAGTTATTCGATACGCAGCAGAAACTCTATAGTATGGATTACTTCTATTATCTTCACCAAAAAGTGATGAGTTATCTATTCGGTACATTGCATCAAATAAATATTTGTCATCATAATCTAATGAAAGTATACCAAAGTAATTTTCCGATCTGATATCATATTGTGAATTATCCGCAGAAATATCAGCAGGGTCCATTGCGTCGAAACCTGGTATACCAATTATTTTATAGTCATTTCCAAAGGCATCAAACCATTCGTTATGAAGATCTTCATTCAAATAACTTAACTGAAACTTAGCAAACAAATCGCCGAATTGGAATCTGGTTGTAGCGAAAAGTTGTGTGTTTTCAGATCTTTGTTCTTCTGAATACTTATACAAACTTCCTTCACTATAAGTAATACCAAGAGGATCAGTACCACCAAGTATCCATGTGTCATAAGGATTGTGGGATGTATAACGCTCGTTAGCAATCTGCATTGAATAGGTTGCCTTAAGCTCTAGCCAATCGGTTAGATTCGCTGTTGCTGCATAATTACCCAAAAATCCTTGTTTGTATGAATTACGTTCATTTTTTGAAGTAGGATAAAATGGATTTGTTTCATTACTCCAATGATTATGTCTTACATAATATGGTTGACCATCTGGGTTATCCATTAACAAGTTATTGTCAGGCTCTGCTAGTACAAGATCAAAAAATAATCCACTACCTCCACCAGGTGTATTCGATGTCGTTCTGACAACAAGGTTAGATGTCGATACTTTTAGCCAGTCATTTACTTGCCAATCTGTATTTACCCGGAAGTTTCGACGGCCATATCCATCAGTATTGGGTATAATACCTTCTTGTTTATTGTTTTCGAAACTAGTAAACAGATTTAAATTACCGACTCTGGAAGCAAGAGCAAAGTAATTAGTCATGCTAGTACCAGTCTGGAAAAATTCTTCCTGGATATTTTTATTGATAGCAAATGGATTATCCATGATCTGATCGGCATCAAGTGCTCTAGAACCTATTACATTAGGATCGTATCCACCCATATAATTAGCTGGGTAGGTCACACCTGCATACTTAGTATAATTCTTTTGTGATTCCCAGTCATCTGCAAGTGCAAAAGCATGAGACTCAGCTAAATCAATGAACTTATCTAGATTTTGGAAACCGACCTCTTGTCGAATTGTAACTTGAACATCACCATCCGATACACCAGCACCACGTTTCGTTGTCACTACAACAACACCGTTTCCAGCACGCGATCCATACAACGCAGACGCAGCAGCACCTTTAACTACTTCTATACTTTCAATATCATCTGTGTTAATATCACCAAGCCCACCTTCGAGCATAGTTCCATCTACAATAATTAGTGGATTTGATCCTACACTTAAGTTATTGTCAGATCTAACTTGAATGTCAGCAGCTCCTCCAGGAGTACCCGAAGTATTTCGAATTTGGACACCTGAAACTTTGGCTGATAATGAGCTAGCAAGGGATGTTGCCGGCACTTTACTTAATTGAGCTGCATCAACCTTAGCAACGGATACAGTTAACTTTTTTCTAGGTGTCCCATCAGCAACCCCAGATACAACTATTTCGTCAAGTAGACCGATATCTGTCGCCATTTCGAAGTCGAGAGTATTCGCTCCAGCGGATATAGTTATCTCTTCTGTGATAGTTGAGTATCCTACATAAGTGACTTCTATGGTATAAGTTCCTGGTTCTATGCCTGTAATTACATATTCACCATCGGAATCTGTAGATGCACCTTTTAATATTTCTGTTAATACGACATTAACTGCCGGTAGTGATTCGCCTGTGTTGGTGTCAGTTACCTTACCAGACAGTGTACCGCTTTGTGCGTATGCAAACGTACTTAATACGTACACGCTCAAAGCAAGTGAGAGTAGCTTCTTAAACATAGATGACCTCTATATTAATTAGTTATTGTAATTGATTCCTAAATAAAGCCATTTATTAACAAATAGGCAATACTAATTTAAAATAGTAATACAAATATTAATTAGGAAATTTCCTTTAAAGATTATCTTTTAAAATGAGGCCATTCAACCACTTTTGCCCTTGTTGATATTGTAAGCTAAAGTATTGTTGATTTCTTACAAGTTGATAATTATCAAACGGATAAAACTTATTTTTGAATTTGTATGACCTAAAAGTAAAATTGGTTTCAAAATCATAAAAGTTATTTGAATATCTCCATATTTTTTCAGAAAGCGTCATTTCAACGTACCAAGGAGGGCCAAAAAGGATGTACATCATGCCCATATCCGTCTTCCATCCCTCTTTATAGTTGGAAAACTGCTTGTTTGCCTCTTCGACCCGTTCATAAAAGAGCTCAATAACCTGTAGCGCCTTGGTTGTATTCTTAATATTTGAGAGCCAAAATCGATCAATCGCCAATTTTTGCTCTTTTGGATCTGAAATAGACATTAATTTCTCATGATCTTCTTCCTTCATCAAGTAGATAAGTGGAGCGGCTAATTCTCTAGGGGTTCGGAGTGATGGGTAATGCGGGCTTTTTACGCTAAAATCTCTAGCCTTGTAGATTTCTTCTCCTCCTACCTGGGTACGAACTTCAAATCGGTAATTACCTCTTTTCAATTCATTAAAGAAAAACTCGATAGTAACAGTGCCTGGTTGACTGAGTATACGCTTAGAATTATTCAATACTTCAAACTCCCCATAGTCAATCCCTTTATAAGGTAAACTTGCGGGGGTATAATCAGGCCAACTCATAGGCCGAGCATGTAAGGTATCTGAGTCAAATTTTAACAGCCGGGTGTCTATGGTTTGCGGCTCATTGATTTTGTTATTGGTTACTTGAAATACTAAGCGAACCGAGTCGCTTCTCTCCGACAAGTTATAAGTAGTTATTGCTTCAAAAAACGAATTACTGGTTTTCTGATCTTTAGCAAATACCTGAATATTGGTTAGATGGCTACGCTTCTCGGACGGATTTGGAATCTCAATTGAAAGTTCTCGATAGCTTTCTCGTTCATTTGAGGCATCTCTTAGTATTACTCGAACGGTGTAAACTCCAGGATCTACTGGTATACTTCTTTTAATAGTATAAGCATTCTGACTATTGACTATCGCTGAAGTAGAATCAGATATCACATATTCGGTATTATCAGACTGAATCAGTCGGTCTGGTTCATTCTGATCTACGATTTGAACATCTAATTCAATAGAAGACTGAAATAACTCGTCTATCTTTTTGAATACGAGACTCGCGTAAACTACCTCCGCCGATATTTCAATAAAGGCACTATCCGTCTCAACATCTACTAAACCAGCACCAACCACTCTAAGCTCAGGATAGCCGGGCCGGTAATCGTAATCCCCCGCCCTATCCACTTCCTCTATATATGCGTTATTACAGCCCACAACAAAATAACCGAAAAGGAAGGCTACCGTGACAAATAACTTACCTAGGCCAACTCTAGGCTCAGATTCAAGTGCTATGTTTATTTTTTTTTGCATGCAATAAGAAATTTGGCAGATAGCTATATATATAAGGTATAAAAATATGCATCAATGTTGCATATCACATGGTTCTTTTACGCAACCAATTAACACGATTAAATAAATATTGATATCCTTAATATATAGTAGTAAAAAAATGCTGAAATCGTTTCAAAAGCTTACAAACAATTAAATTATCTTTACATTAGTGTTGTATCTTCCAAAGATTTCTACAATATCATCAAATTACTTATGCGCATATGATCACTCCTCAACGAAAAACAAAAATCGTTTGTACCATCGGACCCAGTTGTTTTACTCAGGAAGGTATTAACAACCTCTTGCTTCACGGGATGAATGTTGCCCGAATCAATTTCTCACATGGCGCTTACGAAATTCATGAACGCAGTATCAGATTCATACGAAAGGCAGCACGTGAATTTAACTATAGTATCCCCGTTTTAGCGGACTTACAAGGTCCAAAAATTAGAGTGGGACAAATGAAGGACGATGGACAGGTATTGGTGGAGGGTAGTGAAATCACCTTAACCTCCGAACAAATCATTGGAACATCTGACTGTGTACCTATTGACTACGATAAACTCCCACAGGAAGCCGAAGTGGGTAACACCATCCTCTTAGATGATGGACTCTTAGAGTTCAAAGTAACTGAATGCCTAGAGAAAACACTAAAAGTAAAGGTTATTGTAGGTGGACTATTAAAATCTCGTAAAGGGGTAAACTTACCAAATATAAAAATATCTATACCTGCCCTAACGGAGAAAGACCGTAAAGATCTAGAATTTGCCGTTAAAATGGATGCCGATTACATTGCTCTATCATTCGTACGAAATCCTGAAGATGTGATAGATTTAAAAAAATTATTGAAGGATCTTGGTTCTGAGGCTGGCGTAATTGCTAAAATAGAAAAACCTGAAGCCGTTGACTGTATAGATGCAATCATTGAGCAAGCCGATGGTATTATGGTCGCTCGAGGTGATTTGGGCATTGAAATACCAGCCGAAGAAGTACCTTTTATTCAGAAAACTATTATCGAAAAATGTAGAGCAGTTGGTAAACCTGTTATCACAGCCACCCAGATGCTCGATTCCATGATCAAAAACCCAAGACCCACTCGAGCCGAAACCTCAGATGTGGCTAATGCAGTACTCGACGGAACCGATGCGGTTATGCTTTCTGGAGAAACTGCTGCAGGTAAGTATCCTATGGAAGCAGTAAATGTAATGGACCGTATTTGCCGGAAGATTGAAGAGCGAAGAATACAACTCTATAATAGCCTGGAATACAACAAGCCAACTGACCCAGATAAACAAATTATCGAGTCACTTGCTCATACTTGCGTTTTGTTGTCGGAAAAGGCTGATAGCGCATTAATAAGCACGATTACCCACTCTGGAAGTACGGCTCGCCGAATCGCCAAATTCAGACCTAAAGTACCCATTTTTGCCTTCACTGAATCTCAAAAAGTACGCCGCCAATTAAATCTTGTTTGGGGTGTTCGCTCTATACGATTACGAGAACTCTTCGATACAGATAAAAGTGTGAAGATTATGGAGGATTATCTAAAAGATAATGGCCAAGTCAAAGCAGGTGACCGAGTGGTTGTAGCTACAGGTATGCCTACGGCTCAAAGAGGCCGGACCAACATGGTTAAAATAAGTATTATTGAATAAGGCCATTCCCATATGCAATTTATGTCCCGAATATTACTGTTCAGTGTTGTAATGCTAGGTTGTTCGGGGCAATTTTCATCTAGATTTGTCAACTTCAATGCCTACTACAACACCTTTTACAACGCACAGTTAAGCTACGGGCAGGGGTACAGCAAAAGTACTGAGCAAACCAGAAAATTCAATTTTCTACTTCCTATCAGGGTCTATCAAACCCCTCTTGGTGCTGGAATGCAAGAACTCCAAAGCACCATTGATAAAGGGGCTGATATCTTACGAGATCATAAAGAAAGTAAATGGGTAGACAATGCTTTAGAGTTAATTGGAAAGTCCTATTTCTTTAGAACAGAATACTTTTCCGCTGACCAAAAATTCGATGAGTTGTTATTAACCACAGACGATCCCTTATTGCAACAAAAAGGTGTTTTCTGGAAGGCTAGAGTATTTATGGAGCTTGAACTGTACACTCAAGGTGTGCAGTACTTAGAGGAACAACGAACTAGCTATGATGGGAAGTGGTTGGAAAATATGGAAGCTCAGATTCTCACTATGCTTGCTGAGCTTTATGTGGCCAGACAAAATTATGAAGCAGCTATTCCATTGCTCGAGCAATCGGCTGCTTCATTACCTGGAAGAGCGTTGAAAGAGCGAGCTTTTTTTCTGCTAGGACAGCTCAATGACTTCCAAGGGTATACCCAGAATGCCTTTAATGCCTTTGACCGCGTATCGGATTATTACTTTAACTATGAAATACAATTCGAGGCTCAAAAGAAAAAAGCGGATGTAGCGAGACAACTTGGTTTAGTCGATGAAGCCTATTCAGTTTTAGCGGATATGGTTAAGGATGATAAAAACACCGAGTACGTCGCTGATCTACGTTTGGAATTAGGGCTAACCGAACTGCAAAGAAACAGACCTGAAAAGGCCGAAACCATTTTCTTAGATTTATTAAGGGATCAACAATTTCCAGCAGAAGCGCGTACGAAAGCACTAACTTATTATGCCTTAGCAGATATATATCGGTTTAATAACAACAATTTTAGCCTGGCTGCTGCTTACTACGATTCGGCAGCACGGATTAACGTACCCTCAGAAAATCTTCCAGAATATTATAATGCTCAAGAATTATCGGCATCTTTCGGTGAATATGCGCGGTTAAAATCGAATATTCAATTAGAAGACAGTTTATTGTACTTAGGTTCGCTGGAACCTGCCCAATTTGACTCAGTTATTCAAATAATTCAGCAGAAGCAACAAGCGGAACTGGAGCGGCTTCAACAAGAACAAGAAGACCGAGCCAACACCCTTGTAACCATCGATCGCGAATCAAATACAGGACCTAATTCTGCTTCTAATAGCGGATTCCTGAATGAGCTAGACCAACGAGTGAGTGCCGACGCATCTCAGCAGTTTAACGCTCTTTGGATGGGAAGATCCCTGACCGATTATTGGCGTTTTGAATCTCTTGCTCGTAATATTATAACACAAGACAGTAGCGCGGTTGAAAGCAGTAATGAAGAAAACGCCACGATTCAACTTCAAAAGAAATACACTATTGATATTAGTGCTATTCCCTTTGACCCAGCTGATAAAGATTCTGCTTATGAACGGCTCTCAACCTACTATTACGGAATCGGTAATCTATTCTTTTTAAACCTGAATGACACCGATAGTGCGGAATACTATTTTTCTAAGGTGTGGGCAGAACACCCACAAAGTAAAGTAGCCCCCGTATCCTTGTATTCCCTAGCTGAGATTGCATCAACCAGAGATCAAATAAATCGCGCAAAAGAATTGGGTGAAATAATTGTTCAAAACTTTCCCAATACCGTCTACGCAAAACGAACAGCCGAACGTTTTTCAATCCCTATGGTACAAGATAGCAGCGCACAACCAAGTGAGTATGACACGTTTCGGAAACTGTACAATAACTTTGAAATGGGCGCAGAGGTTGGTTTAGATAGTTTATTTAGTTGGGGTATTTCTGCAAGGAATTCAATTCTTGGCGAACAAGCCTATCGAATTGGTCTTACGCACTACATTGAAAATATCACCATGGATAGTTTGTACCAACAAGATCAAGCTCGGTGGCTCACCGAAAAAGAGCGTTGGGTTACCGGCCAAGCTAATCTGCTTGCTTTTAAGGATTCTATAGAAATAAGCCTGGAAGATAGCCTACTCGATCCGATGGAAGAGGAAGAACTAGCTGCCTTGTTAGACTCAAATCTTGTAGAGCCGGTTTGGTATGATTTATTCCCGTACACAGGTCCGAATTGGGATATAGCTCGTAACTACTTAGCGGTCTATGACTCTGTATTCATGAACCCAGTAAAAAATCCAGATTTGATGCGACTAAAGCAGGAATTAACCCCTCCTGAAAATCCCTATGCCATTGCCGTTGACAGCTCATTAAATGACTCCTTAGAGGTTCATGGTTTTTCGGCTGATTCATTACAACCCGACTCACTAAGCATGGACTCATTTTCAAATGATTCACTGACGCAAGTTTCAGATTTGGCCAACTCGGTGGAGGAGGGGTCGACTATAGATGATTATCAATCATGCGCTGACCTAGATAGTACCCCATCTTTCAGAGGAGGGATACAGGCCTTATTATCAAGTATTTCTTATCCTGAAGGGGTTATCATAAGTCCAGTGAGCTACCGCTTCTTTATCAATGAACGGGGAATCATCGATCGTTTTGAGACCGTCGATTCTGCTTCCAATGCGGAGCTTAGTCCAGATTTAGTGGAGGCAATCAATGCCCGATTGGCATCGGAGGTTGCTTTTGAACCTACCATTATTAATGGCCGCTCCATCCGATTAGTTTGTGAGATAGTTATTGACCCGTCCGAGCTAGAGTAGCCTTAGCGGCTTATCTGTGATTATAAGCCAGCTTAGTTGCGGTTACGTGCTTTCACAATATCCGAAACTAGACCAGGGCCTTTATAAATGAGTCCGGTATAGATTTGGAGTAGGTGGGCACCAGCCTCAAGGCGTTCGAGTGCTGAGTGTACCGAATCGATTCCGCCCACAGAAATAATCGGTTTGCCTCCCGCTAATTCCTCCGAAAGCCAACGTGTCATCTCTAAACTTCTCTTAGCTATAGCTCGTCCACTCAATCCCCCCCGCCCTATTGCGGAAAGCTCTTGTTGGGAGTGCAAGAGGCCTTCCCTACTATTAGATGTATTTGTGGCAACGTAGCCGTCAATTCCATAATCTTCGCAGATTGATACTAATTTTACCAAATCCTTATGAGTGGTATCCACTGAAAATTTTACGGTAGTCGGGACATGTGCGTAGGTGGAAGAAAAAGAAATTCCTTGTTGCTTCACGGGCGGGTCAACCTGACTGGCTTTCTGCTTGATCCCAGCTAATAATTCACTAAGTGCACCCGGATCTTCAAAGGTTTTACCCTCTCCTGTATTTGGACAAGAAATATTAATGGTGATGTAATCGGCCACCTGTTGAGCTAGAAGGTAGGATTCAATATAATCTTCTACGGCTGCACCACCCTCTATCGTTGGGTCATTAGTTTTAGCAATATTTACACCCAACGGAATGTCCAATTGAAGCTTTTTTAACCGCTCTATAATTCTGGCTGCCCCCTCGTTATTCAAGCCCATCCTGTTTATCAAAGAATGGTCTTTGGGAAGCCTAAAAGCACGGGGCTTTGGATTACCAATGGATGAATGAGCGGTAATACTACCAACTTCCACAAAACCAAAGCCTAACGCCTGCATGGCACGAGGGGTCGTTCCGTTTTTGTCAAATCCAGCTGCTAAACCGAGTGGGTTTTTGAAATGAAGTCCCCAAATTTGTTCGCTTGACTTCGCATCGGCCACTCCATAAAGTCGACGCACTATATGTTGGAGTATTTCTGAATGGTTCGTTTTGCTGGCAATCCATATTGCCCAATCATGGGCATGTTCGGCGTCCATCAGAAAAAGAAGCGGCTTTATAAGTTTTTTATACATCGGTAATACTTAACTCAAAAAATGTACCTGTTTAGAAAGCTGTTTGTGCTAACTGCCGTAAAGGTACATAAAAGAGGTCCAAAAAAACGCCAAAAGCAGTATTTTTGTCTGATGAATTGTTTTTAACTTACGCAAACTTCAACCCACTCGGCTGTAATCTTAGTTGAGAGGGAAATCGTTTACCTTGCCCACTACATTGACTACTCATTTCTTCATTGATAACGCACTATCTGTGCTTCCAAAGGTTGGCCCCATGGTCTTGTTGGAGTCGCAACTTAATGAACATAGAGAAAGTCAATATCATTGGATTGCTGGAGACCCAGTGGGCCAAATTATGGTGTATAAACAGCGGCTATGGGTTGCTGGTACAATAGCAGACACCCTGTTTCAAGCGTTTCCGAGCTTAGATTGGACTATCACGCAGGAGAAAACGGATACTACAACACAAAAGACTACACTGGATGATAAATCTTCATCCACCGATATAGGGCAAACAGCACTAGGCGAATCGGGGCAAACATTAACCAGAGGAAAAAATATCTGGTATTCTGTGTTACTGGATCATATTGATCTGTGGTCGGCGTTGAAAATAGCGCAAAACCAGAGTTGGTGGTTTGGATACTTGGGCTATGATTTGAAAAACCTCATAGAAAATCTAGAGAGTGGACATGATGAATTATATGAAGCGGCTGATTTATGGTTTATGGAACCTGGGATTTTGGCAAAAGTAGCCACTTCGAGCCAAGAAAATAAGCTAAATGATGAGGTGGAGTGGCTTGAGGGTGAACAGCGATGGACCGAACTTCAGGTACGCTTTGAAGGCAGTTCTTCGGAGTCGCAGGAGTTTAGTATTAGGCCACTAGAGGGGCTTTCGAAAGATTATTATCTACATACTATAGAGTCTGTGAAGGCGGATATTCATGAGGGGGACTACTATGAAATGAATTTTTCTCATGCCCTAAAATACACTTTTGAGGGTGCTCCTGTTGCACTTTATCGAGCTATGCGGGAGTACGGGCCGGTTCCTTTTGCCAGCTATTTCAATTATGATCTTCCCTCTGGACTTGGAGTACAGGTTTGTTCGGCTTCTCCCGAACGTTATTTAGCTAAACGGGGGAAGCATTTGTGGTCAGAGCCTATCAAGGGAACGCTGGGGCGCAACCAATCTGATGAAGTTGAGCGCATTCAACAGGAATTACTAGGCCTGAAAAACAAAGCTGAGCACCTGATGATTGTAGATTTGGTTCGAAACGACTTACATAGGGTAGCTCTAAAGGGAAGTGTACATGTTGATCCTCTATTTGAGGTTCAATCCTTTCGGACAGTGCACCAATTAGTGAGTAAAGTGCACGCACAAATAGCACCAAATTATAGTAGCTTTGACGCTATTCGTCATAGCTTTCCAATGGGTTCTATGACGGGCGCACCAAAAATCGCAGCTATGCAGGCTATAGAACGATATGAGTCCTACAAAAGAGGTATTTACTCAGGTGCCATTGGGTATCTGAGCCCAAATGATGACTTCGATTTTAATGTGGTCATCCGAACTGCCATAATTCAAGGTGACCAACTGTATTATCCTGTGGGTGGTGCTATTACCAGCGATTCGGAGCCGGAGTTAGAATGGCAAGAGACCTTACTAAAAGCAGCTGCACTTGAGAGGGTTATTCGCTAGGGTTATTTGCTGAAGTCTGTACTATTGAGTTATTTGCACCTAGTTAATGGCTTGGCATGAATGACTCGACTATCTGGTATCCGAGCAAATGATCAACTTAGCCAAATTAACCTAGCCGTATTACCCTAACCGGATTACCCTAGGCCATTGCTTTTGGAATCGCACTTTCATAAATGTTATGAAGTTGATCAAGACTCACCGAACCAACTCCTTCAAAATTCAAAGCGTCCCCTTGAACAGTCCCGATTTGTGCGACGTCCACCCCACCTTGAGATAAATGCTTCATTAAGGGCTCTTTTTGATTGGGTTGGCAAGTTAGGATTATACCTGATTGTGCCTCGCTGAACCATATTTCATGAATAGAACCGGATAGAACACTAAGGTCGATTTGGGCCCCTAATGAACCAAAAATACCCATTTCTGCAATAGTTACAGCCAGGCCGCCGTCCGAAATATCGTGAGCAGCGGTGACAAGACCTGAGGTAATTGCCTCCAATACAGTCTCCTGAACCTTAAGCTCTACATCCAAGTCAAGTATCGGTGCATCACCGGTAGTTAATCCATGGATTACCTTCAAATATTCCGTTCCACCCAAACCGATTCGAGGAGCTCCAACATACAATATTATATCGCCTTCCTTTTTGAATGATGGAGACATTTTATGCTTTTCAACGTCTTCGATTACACCGAGCATCCCAATAATTGGAGTTGGGAATATAGCACTCTCAGGATTTTCATTATAGAAACTTACGTTTCCACCTGTTACTGGAGTGTTTAACTTTCTACACGCGTCACCCATGCCAGCAAGTGATTCCTTAAACGTCCAATATACTTCTGGTTTATAGGGATTACCATAATTTAAGCAGTTGGTTATTGCCATTGGTTTGGCTCCAGAACACACCACATTACGAGCCGATTCGACTACAGCAATTTGCCCCCCTCTACGTGGATTCAAATAAACGTATCGTCCATTGCAATCTGTTTTTGCTACCAAACCCTTCTTACTTCCTTTAAGCCTGATGATACCTGCATCTGCAGCGCCAGGGCCTTGAACGGTGTTGGTTCGTACCATTGTGTCGTATTGCTCATGTACCCAGCGTTTAGACGCAATGTTTGGACTACCTAATAGGGCTTCCAAACTTTCTATGAGGTTTTCGGGATGTGACAGGGTCGATAAATCAGCGTTTTGCGTTTCCTCTAGATAGCTTGGTTTTTTGGTTTCGCGTACGTATTGTGGGGCGCCGCCACCCAATACCAGGTGATCGGCGGGAATTTGGGCTTTTATTTCGCCATCTTTCCAATAAGTTACTTGATCCCCTTCCACCACTTCGCCTATTACTACGGCATGTAAATCCCACTTCTCATATACATCGATAATATCTTGCTCTTGGCCTTTGTGTGCCACAATAAGCATACGTTCCTGACTTTCGGATAAAAGCATTTCATAGGCAGTCATTCCTGGCTCACGCGCAGGTACTAAATCTAAATTTATGCGCATCCCTTGGCCACCTTTTGCAGTCATTTCACTAGAAGAACAGGCAATTCCAGCCGCTCCCATATCCTGCATTCCAACGACTGCGCCTGTTTGAAGTGCTTCGAGACTAGCTTCCAGTAATAATTTTTCGGTAAATGGATCTCCAACCTGTACACTAGGTCGTTTAGCTTCGCTTTCCTCGGAAATTTCCTCGGAAGCAAAGGTTGCCCCATGTATCCCATCCCTACCCGTACTCGCTCCTACTATGAGTACCGGATTCCCTATTCCCTTTGCAATGGCTGAAGCTGTTTCCCCCGCTTTAACAATCCCAATGCTCATTGCATTGACTAGTGGATTGCCTTCATAACTTTCATCAAAACAAACTTCACCAGCGATGACTGGTACACCAAAAGAATTCCCATAATCTCCGATACCACGCACCACACCGTCCAATAGATATCTAACTCTAGGTGTTTCCAAAGAACCAAAACGCAAAGAATTCAAGGAAGCAATAGGACGTGCTCCCATAGTGAAAATATCGCGATGAATACCACCCACTCCAGTAGCAGCGCCTTGGTAAGGTTCCACAGCAGATGGATGGTTATGACTTTCAATCTTAAACGCGCACCCCAAACCATCTCCAATGTCAACAAGACCAGCATTTTCTTCCCCTGCAGCTACCAATAGATGTTCGCCTTCTCGAGGAAGTTTTTTTAGCTCAAGTATGGAATTTTTATACGAACAATGTTCACTCCACATCACCGAATACACTCCTAATTCAGTAAAACTAGGGGTTCTTCCTAAGCGTTGAACTATCATTTCGTATTCTTCTTGAGTTAAACCATGTTCCAAGGCTAATTCAAGGTTTACAGAGGGTTCATTTGAGGTGTGGTCAGACATTTGCAGTACATTGATTTTAGTATGGGTTAAATGTACGAGCTTTTTTGCTTAGCCTCTACCCTAAGACATCGATTAATTCCTGAAAATCCTGAAAATTCAAGTGAGGCTCCCTCCCTTCAGGTGAGAGATTTTTCGGATTGTACCAAGCCATGTTCCAACCCGCATTCAACGCACCATCTACATCAGAACTCAGTGAATCCCCTACATAGAGAATATGCTCAGGGGCATATCCAGCTTGCTTAGTCGCTTCATTGAAAATAGCCGGATCTGGCTTCATTAACCCGAATTCTTCTGAAATAATGATGCATGAGCACATCTTATCGAATTCAAATTGTTGTATTTTCATCCTTTGTGTTTCTGCAAAACCATTCGTGATCACACCCATTTCGTAGTATTCATGAAGTGTTAGAAATGCTTGCTTGGCTCCCTTCATCCATTCCCAATGGGTGCGGTAATACTCCATATAAATGGATCCGGCATACTCGTAAAGTTCCCCATCAATTCCCAGCGCATCAAAACTTTCTTGGAATCTTCGCCGGTGTAATGTGCTCCGATCAATGATTCCCTGTGCATATTCAATCCATAAGCCCCGATTAATCTGTGCATAGACCCTAAGTAATTCGTCCACAGAAACCACCTGAAGCGCCGGCATCTTATTATAAATATCTCTAAGCCCGTTTTGTTCGGCTTTTTTATGATTCAATAGGGTATCGTCTAAATCAAAATAAATGTATCGAATGAGTTCTTTTTGCATGCTTTATATTTTCTGCTAGATTCAATGAATCCTAAACGTTGGATTTTCGTATAATATAATCTGATTCTGAACCAAATATTTTAACCAGAGAGACTTGAAACTATGAAAGCAAAAAGTATCATTATTGTTGCCCTACTCGCCATTCTTGTCATTTATGGAATTGGCGTTAACAACGGATTTGTAACGGCCGAAGAATCGGTTGAAAGTGCCTGGGCACAAGTTGAAAACCAATACCAGAGACGCGTCGATTTAATCCCGAATTTAGTCAACACCGTGCAAGGCGCCGCGGATTTCGAGCAGGAAACATTACAATCGGTTATCGAGGCTCGGAGTCGAGCAACATCAATTACACTGCAAGCCGATGACCTTAACGATCCTGCCAAAATTCAACAATTCCAGGCTGCACAAGAACAGTTAAGTGGCGCACTTTCTAGACTATTGGTAAGTGTCGAGCGATACCCCGAACTCAAAGCAAACGCTAACTTTAGAGATCTTCAAGCTCAGCTAGAAGGGACTGAAAACCGTATTGCGACCGAAAGAAAACGATTCAATGACACCGCTCGCCAGTATAACACAGACATTCGAAAATTCCCTGGAAGCCTTATTGCCTCCATTACTGGGTTTGATCGTAAAGCCTATTTTGAAGCAAATGAGGGAGCCGAACAACCACCGTTAGTTGACTTTGAATAGTCTGTATATTGAAATTCCTGTAGATCGTAAAACCCTCTAGATCCTAAACCTAATGCCCTTTTTAAGCAATGACGATGAATTAGCCGTTGTTCGGGCCATTCAACAAGCAGAGAAAAAAACCTCAGGGGAGGTTCGTGTGCATATTGAAAAAAAATGTCCTAAAAAAGATCCGATTAAAAGGGCTACTAGCTTATTCCAAAAGTTAGGCATGCACAAAACAGAGCTGAGAAATGGTGTGATTGTGTATGTGGCTACGGAGGATCATTTACTAGCTATTTGGGGGGACGAAGGGATTCATACAAAGGTGGGCCAAGAATTTTGGGAAAGTACCCTTTTGACCCTTCAAGCAGATTTCAAAGAAGGAAACATAAAAAATGGGCTCGTCAAAGCATTATTGGACATTGGTGGTAAGTTACAGCAACACTTCCCGTATCAACACGATGACGAAAATGAACTTGATGATTCTATTAGCTATGGATAATAACCCATTGAAAAGCTTCATTTTCCGCGTAAAAAGTAGAAGTAAACGCTCCCCTATCATTGGTTTGATAGCTCTCATTTGGATATTTGGGGCAAATCTTGTTTCACTACCCACAATATGGGGGGTATTCCAAACTCATACAGGCGCGTCTATTCAAATCTCCGCTGGTCTACTACATGCTCAGTCCACCAATGAGCTTCCACAAAGGCCCGTTGGTATGGTAAACGATTTTGGGAATATACTAACCAACCAAGAAGAAGCCATACTTGAACAAAAACTACGTAACTATAGAGACACAACATCCAATGTAATTGCCATTGCCGTACTTAATAATCTTGCGGGCCTCCCAAGAGAGGAAGCCGCTACCTACCTATTTAACACCTGGAAAATGTGGGAAGCTGAGCGGTATAATGGGGTTCTAATTCTAATATCTGTTCAAGAAAGAGAACTACAGATAGAGGTGGGATATGGTTTAGAAGGCGCTATTCCAGATGTTATGGCCAACAGAGTTGTGCAGGACATACTTGTACCCGCACTGCAAAATGGACAATTTTACCAAGGTCTTGATCGAGCCACTAGCGCGCTTATGCAATTAGCTTCTGGAGAATATGAAGCGGTGGAAAATGCCCGCAGTTCTGAAAAAGGATTTCCTATTGATATACTCATTCTGCTTGCTTTGATTCTGTTTTTTATTTTTTCCAAGGGTCGTGGTGGCCGGGGTGGTGGCCGCACCATTGGGGCAATGGATGTTTTACTTTGGAGTAGCTTACTCAACAGCCCACGTGGTCGCGGCGGATTTGGCGGCGGTGGTGGATTTGGTGGTTTTAGTGGTGGTGGTGGATTTGGCTCCGGTGGTGGTGGGGCTGGCGGGAGTTGGTAAACCAAACTATTCAGTAACCGGCTTATTCACCAAGGCCTGGTTCAAGTCACCTATAATGTCATCTACATCCTCAATACCCACTGCAAGGCGGACTAAGCCATCTTCTATACCCGCTTTTTGACGCAAATGGGCATCCATCACTGAGTGCGTCATCGATGCGGGATGTTGAATTAAAGTATCTACCGCACCTAAACTCACTGCAAGAGAACAAAGCTGAACCGAATTCATTAGATTGCTTCCTGCTTCAAAGCCTCCTTTTAGCTCAAAGCTCATCACCGAAGCAGCTCCACCCAACAATATATTCTGTGCGACATTGTAATCGGGATGAGACTCTAACATAGGATACCAAACTCGTTTAACCGAATCATGTGATTCAAGAAACTGCGCTACTTTCATCGCATTATCTGTTTGAGCCTGTACTCGAAGAGCCATCGTTTTTAATCCATTGTTTAATAACCATGAGTCCATAGGTCCAGCGATACCACCCAAATTTTTTCTGTGGGTTCCCAGCTCATAATTCTCCGCCAATTCTTTTGAACAAGTCAACACCCCACCTAATGAGGTTCCATGTCCCCCAATATATTTAGTCGATGAATGAATCACGATATCGGCTCCAAAATTGAGTGGGCGGCAATACATGGGGGACGCAAAAGTATTGTCTACAATTACTTTGGCACCCACTTGGTGAGCGATCTCAACAATGCGGTCCATTTGAGCTACTCTCATAGTTGGATTGGTAATTGTTTCCATATATACCACTTTCAGATTGTCCGTCGAATGAACTTTTTCCCGGAAAGCTTCGAGATGAGTAAAATCTATAAAATCAGCTTCTATACCCCAGTATGGTGCTTGTTCAAACAATAATTGACTACTACAACCATACAGAGCATCTTGCGCGAGTACCTGCCCCTGCTTAGCCATTGCCATAATGGCTGTACTTATGGCAGCCATGCCGGTGCCAAAAACCATAGAGGTATAGGCATCACTATCCAAATCATAGCATTCCAAAGCGGTAATCGATTGTTCGAGGGTGTTATTATTTGGATTGGATATACGAGTGTAAATATGCGCTCCATCATGATCTGGGGTTGAAAAAGCTCTTGCCCCATGAGCTACATCATTAAAAAGAAAAGTTGATGTCTGATAAATGGGAGGTACATGCGCCCCCTCAGATTCTTTATGTATTCTCTCTGCTTCAACAACACCGTGAACAACTCTTGATTTAAATTTCATATTGTGAACTCCTAGCTTTAACTGGTTGGTATATATCCACCTTCTTTAATAGCTCGTAACACCATAGTGGTTTCAAGACGCTGCACATCGGGCAAGGTGGTTAACTTATCCCGTAACAAATGTTCATAATCGGCTATATCTGTGGCCACTACATGTAATAAAAAATCAGACTGTCCTGTAGTGTGGTAACAGGATAATATCTCTGGAATACCTTGTATCGCTTCAATAAATTCGTCCAATAGACTCATTTGATGCACACTTAAGGTAACCTTGACAAAAACAGTCATACCCTTACCCACTTTTTCTTTTTCAAGTACTGCAGTATAGCTTTTTATAACCCCCTCTCGCTCTAAGCGCTTAACCCTCTCTATAGTAGGCGAGGCCGTTAATCCTACCTTTTTTGCAATTTCTCTATTACTAATTCGAGCATTTTCTTGCAATAGTGCAATAATCTGTTTGTCTATATCGTCTAGATCTATCATGTGGCAGTATTTAATACCAATACAATACAAATAAACAAGACATTTGACAAGTTAAATATCTATAAAGAAGTTTTTATGACTACAGTAACCCGATTAGCTATTATTTAAACTAAACTGCACGTACCGAATGGTTCTTCCTCTTTTGACATGCAATCCTTCGTAATAAGTTTGAATACCAAGCAGCTCCTCGGGCGAGGATGGGTCTGCATATATATCGTCTATTTGCCGAACTATGGTCAAATTATGAGCAGTAATTTGAGCAAGGGTAAACTCGAATAACTCAGGACTGTCGGTTTTTAGATGAACCGTACCACCTGGTATTAGCAGCTTCTTATAAAGCTCTAAAAAACGGGTCGATGTTAACTTTTTACGGTCTTTTTTGAGTTGCGGATCTGGAAAGATAATCCAGATTTCCTCAATACTTCCTTCCGGGATATAATACTCTAAATGACCTATGTAGGCTCGTAAAAAAGCTACATTATGCATGTCATGAGTTAGGGCATGGTGAGCACCTACCCACATACGATTCCCCTTTATATCCACTCCAACAAAATTTCTTTTAGGATATCTTTTTGCCAGACCTATGGTGTACTCCGCCTTCCCACAGGCCAATTCTAAATTAAATGTATCCGAGCAAGTGAAGAACTTTTCGAACCAAATGTGAGTATTAAACCCCTGACCATTTGGATAATCGGTCCACTCAATAACATGATCAAATTGAGCAATCTCTTGAAAACGTTTATGCTTAATCTTAGGCATTATACCTACTTTGCTTATGGAGCTAGTCGCTGTTTATGCCATCGTTGATCTATTTGAACATAACATATTCTATCATGAAGCCTACTTGGTCGACCTTGCCAGAATTCAATTTTTGTGGGTCGTAACTCAAAGCCTCCCCAATGAGCAGGGTATGGCACATCAGTACCCTCTGGATAACGCTGCATTAATTCTTCTAATCGTTGCTCTAAGACCAATCTACTGCTGATAATTTGACTTTGATTAGATACCCAAGCCCCTAGTTGACTCATGTGAGGTCGAGATGAAAAATAAGCTTTAGAGTCCTCTTCACTCATCTTACTAACACGCCCCTCAATACGAACCTGTCTTTCCAATTCCTTCCAAAAAAAAGTCATTGCTACCGCAGGGTTTCGCCCTATTTCATTGGCTTTATCAGAAGTGTAATTAGTAAAAAATTGGAATCCAATCTTGGATACTCCTTTTAGCAAAACAATACGGTTATGCGGATTTCCAAGTTCATCTACCGTTGCAAGAGCACAGGCATTTGCTTCTAGGACTTCTGCCGTTAAAGCCTCCTCAAACCAGCTACTGAATTGTGCAATGGGATCTTCCCGTAGTGCCGCTTCATCTAGTTCATTTTGCGTATAATCTTTACGTATGTCCTGTATATTCATACTTCAGTATAGGAAATATTCAGGTTCATTTCCTGCTTTCCATTTAATAGAACATCCTATACTGGGCACTTGAATTTCTGGAGCTTTTTCTTGATTCAGATACCCATCAATCGCCGTAGTCAAATCCCTGCCCGTCACCTCTATTTCGTTTCCTGGGCGGCTAGAATCGAACTGTCCTCTATAGTATAAGCTTAGCTGCTTATCGAAAAAATAAAAATCGGGAGTGCATGCTGCCCTGTACGCTTTAGCTATCGCTTGACTTTCATCATAAAGGTAGGGAAAAGGGTAACGTTGCTTACGTACCACATCAATCATTTTTTCCGGAGAATCCTCTGGATACTTTGTTGCGTCATTAGAGCTAATTGCAATGAAGGAGATTCCCTTGTTAATGTAGGTATTGGCTACAGAAACTAGTGTTTCATTGATATGGTGCACGTAGGGACAATGATTACATATAAATAGTACCACAATACCTTTGCTATGTTGGGTATAACGATATAAATCGAAATCACCACCTGTAACAATGGGTAGTTGGATAGGGGGCGCTTTTGTACCAAGCTCTAGCATGGTCGAACGGGTTGCTGCCATGACAAATCTCTTTTAGATGATAGTAAATTCGGTGAATGTGTGATTGCCTTAATGATAAGGGAGTTTCAAAACAAAAAAGCTCCAACATCCGAATAATTTAAAAGAGGTCATCTACTGTTAAATATCGTTGGACGTGGAGCTTTATTATACTACACGACAGAATGACTATTTTGTTGCCCACTTTTTGTAAAAAAAAGACTCTTTTAAAACTATTTACGTTTACTAGGCTTTGAAATAATTTGTAAACCAGATAGAATTATGTACTTACTCTGTGCTACGATCAAAGACTTTTTTTCCCGCCACCCAAGTCTCTAGTACTTTTGTTTGCCAAAGCATTGAATCGGGCGCTGTCACAATATCTTGATCTATAATAATAAAATCTGCCCATTTACCTGATTCTAAACTACCCAAAACACCTTCTTGAAATCCAGCATAAGCAGCATCTATAGTGAAGGATTTCAGGGTTTGAACTCGATCCATCGCCTCCTCTGGATACCAACCATTCAACGGGCTCCCTTGAATATCTTTACGTGTGATAGAGGCATATATTCCAAGAAATGGGTTGGCTGATTCGACCGGAAAGTCTGACCCTGAAGCTACAATAGTACCCTGAGCTAAAAAACTCTGCCAGGCGTAAGCGCCTTTGATTCGTTGCGAACCTACTCGGTCTTCTGCCATATTCTTATCACTAGTTGCATGAGTAGGCTGCATGCTAGCTATTAAATCTAACTCTTTAAATCGTCCAATATCTTCTAGAGCTACTATTTGAGCATGTTCGATTCTATTTCGTTGATCCTCACGCGGATGTAGCTCCTGTGCATAACCAAGTGCATCAATAACCTGTCTGTTCGCAGCATCACCAATTGCATGTATATTTGCTTGATACCCCTTTGCTACCACTTTTTCGGCCATTGCATTCATTTCCTCCTGACCTACAAACAACAACCCTTTATTCCCCGGATCGTCATGATAATCTTCAATCAACGCAGCGCCCCTACTACCTAAAGCCCCATCTGAGTATAATTTTACACTACGTAATGCTAGTCGATCATCATATAAAGAGTTTATAGGTCCCTCATTGGATAATTGATCAAATATTGCACCTGCCCCTGAGATCATCCCGTAAATTCTTGTTCGTAATTTCCCCTGTTCTGCAAACTGCTTATATAACTCCCATGTTTCTACTCCAACCCCAGCATCGTGCACACTGGTTACTCCATAAGAACTGAGCAAAGAAAGAGCTGCATCAAGTGCTAGAGCTTGTTCTTCTCTGGTTGATTCAGGAACCACTCGCTGCACATACCCTTCTGCTGCATCAATAAACACACCTGTTGGACGGCCTCTGGTATCCCGGATGATTTTACCACCATCAGGATCTGGCGTATCAGAACTAACTTGAGCCAATTGCATGGCTTTTGAGTTTGCCCAACCTGCATGCCCATCTACCCGACTTAACCAAACTGGTTTATCTGGAATTACCTGATCTAAATCGGCGGCTGTTGGGAAACGGTTTTCCTCCCACAATGTTTGGTTCCAACCGCGCCCTATAATCCACTCTAACTCTGGATTAGCTTCGGCATACTCTTTCAACGCCTGGAGAGTCCCTTTAAGACTCGTTATCCCCGCCAAATTGATTTGGAGTTCTTGAAAACCTAAACCCATCACATGCCCGTGTGCATCTATGATTCCTGGCAGCAAGGTCTTGCCCTCTAGATCAATTGCTGTGACGCTTGGGGTAGCTTGAAATTTCTCAGCGAGATCTTCACCCCCCACAGCAAATACCCTTTCCCCATCCACTACCAAGGTGCTGAAGGATCGTAAGGTATCGGATTCGATCGTATACCCATTTGCATTGTAATAGACTGTCTTTTTAGTAGTATCTGCACAGCTAAACCCAAAAAAAAGTACTAATGCGAAACATAGATATTTTTTGAGGCGGCTAAAGGGATTCTGTGAAACCATAGTAAATAGGTATTAATAATAAAATTAGAATTGATATGTTAGTATCTCGAAGCTGTGGCACCGTTGCATGCCTGAGCAGGCTTCGAACACTCCTTCATTTTGAGGTCAGTATCAGTATACAGAAATCACTGGAAAAACGTTGGATTCCCAGAATGTGTCTTTGAAAAAGTCTGGAGAAATTTCTTTTTCCCTGAGTTCTTGTCGGCTCATAAAGGCCAGGGCATGTAGATAAGCGGAGTTATTTTCTGGATCGCTACCGAGCCTAGGAGTGCTGATGGGTGTATTTTTTGGATCATGAACTGCAAAATAAAATTCAATGGCATGAAAGGGAGCTTGAATAAGCTCATTAATCAATAATAATTCCCCTACTTCAATGGTAAGACCAGTTTCTTCGATGAATTCTCTTTGAATTGCTTCATTGAGTGACTCCCCTACTTCAACTCCTCCACCAGGAAAGGTCCAAACTGCTTGTTTAGTGACTGGTGAGTACATGTTTAGGCATAAGAGCTGATCACCTCTACGCAGCACTCCACACGCCCGAATTCTGGTTTTATGATGAAATCTTTGTTGTTCGGTTTGCATGTTTTTTTTGAAATTGACTCTCATAGGCTTTTTCGCAGCGTTGATGAGAACCGCTTCAACCAGAAGTGGCTTTTTCGCAGCGCTGATGAGAACCGCTTCAACCAGAAGTGGCTTTTTCGTAGCGCTGA
>Ga0181607_10000828_pt1 | contig 27248 bp, 28 predicted proteins | sample 041ome_9_FD_132420 | JGI IMG/M metagenome (GOLD analysis project Ga0181607, IMG submission 132420) | Coastal salt marsh microbial communities from the Groves Creek Marsh, Skidaway Island, Georgia - 041413US metaG (megahit assembly) | ecosystem: Environmental > Aquatic > Marine > Intertidal zone...
ACCTTTGCCCACGCGATCGAACGGGTCGCGGGCTACGGCAGCTACCTGCACGGCGAGGCGGTGGCGGTCGGCCTGGCCGCCGCCGCGCGGTTGTCGGCGCAGCTCGGGCTGGTGGACGCCGCGACGGTCGCCGGTATCGACGCGACGGTGACGGCGCATGATTTGCCGATCCGCTTGCGCCAGCCGTTGCCGGTGGCGGACCTGATGGCGGCCATGGCCCGCGACAAGAAGGTGCGCGCCGGCCAGCTGCGCTTCGTGGTGCTGGAGGCGGTGGGGCGGGCCGCCACCCGCGACGACATCGAACCGGCCGGGGTGGAATCGATTTGGCGCGAACTCGGCGCCGCGTAATTCTCCCGCCATGTCCGCGATCGACGAAGGCATTGTCCGCGAGTATTTCGAGCAGAACGGCTTTCTCGTGCGGCAGGTGCGCAAGTATCAGGTGCAGTCGCGGCGCAAGCAGTCCGACGAGGAGATCGATCTGGTGGTCTACAATCCGTCGTGGCAACGCGAGGGCCGGGAGCCGGACTTCTTTCTCTTTTCCACCGAGCTGCCGTTCCTGCACCGCGCGGTCGTGGCGGTGAAGCCCTGGCACTCAGGGGTGTTTTCCGCGGCGACGCTCAAAAGCTCGCCGGAGATTCTGAGTTTCCTGCAGGAGGAGGTGCTCAAACAGGTGTCGCGGTTGTTTCCGGTCGACGAAACCGAGGCCGGTGAGGGGGATCCGCCGGCCAAGATCCTCGTGCTGCCCGGCCTGCCCACGCAGGAGCCTTACCGCTCGCAGAGTGTGGCGCTGTTGAAGGAGCGCGGGGTCGATGGCATCATTTCGTTCCGCGCCATGCTGCTCGACCTCATCGCCAAGGTGGAGGTAAACCGGAACTACCGCAAAAGCGACACCCTGCAGATGATCCGCATCCTGAAAAACTATGACTTGCTGAACGGCCCCCAGCTCGACCTGCTGGCGCCGGACCGCCGGTCCAAAACCTGATCCCGCATGCCGACTCTCATTCACCCCGGAGCGTTTGTTCATCCCCGGGCGAAGTTGGGCCAAGACGTGGAGGTGATGGCGGGGGCGGTCGTCACGGAGTGGGCCGAACTGGGCGACCGTGTGGTGGTGCATCCGGGCGCCGTGATCGGTGGCGACCCGCAGTATCTGAATTTCGACCGGTCGCTGGCCAGTTATGTGCGGGTGGGCGCCGACACCGTGTTTCGCGAAGGGGCGACGGTGAATCGTTCGATCACCGCGGACGGCGCGACCGTGGTGGGGGCGCGCTGCTACTTCATGGCGACCGCCCACGCCGGGCACGATTGCCTCGTGGCCGATGATGTGATCCTGGCGAACCAGGTGCTCCTGGGCGGACACGTGGAGGTCGGCGCGTTTGCATTTCTGGGCGGTGCTTCGGGAGTGCATCAGCACTGCCGCATCGGCACCGGTGCGATCCTCGGCGGCATGATTTGCATGACCCTCGACCTGCCGCCGTTCTGCATGGGCGGGCGGCGCAACGAGGTCACGGGCCTCAATCTGGTCGGGATGAAGCGGCGGGCCTGGCCTCGTGAGACGATCCGCGAGGTGAAGGAGGCCTACCGCGCCGTGCTGCGCCCCGTCGGCAATCTGCGCACTGCGGCGGCGGCCCACCTGCCGCAGGTCTCCAGCCCGCAGGCACGGGAGTTTCTCGAATTCTTCGCCGGCGGCAAGCGACCCAGCGCCCGGCCGCGGTCGGGCCGGGAGACGTCGGCTGATGAATGACCGGCCGCTCGTCTTCACATGTGGCGATCCCGCCGGGGTGGGGCCGGAGATCATCGCGCACTGGCTCACGTCGTATCCGCATGATCGCGACAAGGTGGCCGTGGTCGGTCCGGCGCGCTGGCTGGCCACGTTGCCGCCGGGGTTTCGGGCGGTACCGGTGGGTCCGGCGGACTACGCCGCGATCCCGGGTCAGCCCGACGACAGCGGGGCCCAGGTGGCCTGGGACGCGATGAAGCGGGCGGCGGACGGCACGGCGCGCGGTGATTATGCGGCCGTGGTCACGGGCCCGGTGAGCAAGGCGCGGCTCGCCGCCGTGGGTTATCCGCATCCGGGGCAGACCGAGTTCTTCGCGGCCGCCTGGGGTGGGGAGCCGGTGATGGCGTTTCGCGGCGATCGGCTGCGGGTGGCGCTCGCCACCTGGCACATTCCCTTGTCCGCGGTGCCGGCGGCGCTCACCCCGGCCGGGCTCGAGCGCGCGGTGCGAGCGGCGGTGCGGTTGGCGGCGGCCGACGGCATCCGGGCGCCGCGGATCGCGGTGTGCGGTCTCAATCCGCACGCCGGCGAGGACGGCATTCTGGGGCAGGAGGAACGCGATTGGATTGACCCGACACTCGCCGGGTTACGGACGGAGCTGCCCGGTTTGTCGGCGGCGTTGCCCGGCGACACGGCGTTCGGGCGGGCGTTGCGCGGCGAATTCGATGCGGTGGTGGCGCTTTACCACGACCAGGGGCTCGCGCCCCTCAAGGTGATTGATTTCGACAACGCCGTGAATGTCACCCTCGGGTTGCCGCAGGTGCGGACTAGCCCGGACCACGGCACCGCGTTTGGGATCGCGGGCCGCGGGGTGGCGGATGCCACCAGCTTCACCCGGGCGGTGGAGCTGGCCCGGCGGTTAGTCGAGGGCGAGTGACCGCAGCGTGGTCTCAAGCTCGCGCGCCTCGGGTTTCACGAAGGCGATGGCGCGATGGATGAGCACGGTGCTGATGATCAGGAAGAAAACGGCGGCAAAGATCACTCCACTCCACGCGTTGGCCGGAGTCTCCAGACCGGAGCCGATGATCTGCAGTTTGCCGAGCGCCACCAGCCCGAGGCATCCCAGCAAGGTGGCCGGCACCCAGGCGGTGAGCGCGGTGATCTCGGTGCGTTTCTCCTGGAGAATGAGCTCCAGGCAACGGCGGGTGTCGTGCATCAGGGCCCGGTATTTGCGTTGCCCGAGGCGGAAGCTCACGACGCCGAAGATCGCGAAACCCGCGCCCAACGCGGCGAGCGCGATTTCCGAATAGCTGTTGGCGAACTTGCGGTCCGGGTCCACCGCGAGGCGATGCAGCTGCAGGCCCAGGTTGCCGACCGCAATCAGCGTCGTGACCAGCAGGAACAGAGCGGTGGTGCGGACGGCCCGGCGGGATTTGTCGATCCACGCCTGCGCGGCGGCGGTGTCAGAGACTGGAGCAGACTGGCTGCCCCAGGTGGATTCCATTTCTTCGAGGCTCATGTTATTTGTCCTTCAGGTTGGCGGCTAATTTTTGGCGGATGCGCGTGAGACGCGCTCCGACGTTGGTGGGGGAGAGACCGAGGGTTTCCCCGATCTCGTCGTAGGTGAATCCGTCGAGCTGCAGCAGGATCAATGAACGCTCGACGCCATCGAGATGCCGGATCTCGGCATAGATGAGCTCCAGTCGCGGGTCCGGGCTGTTGGCGGGGAGGGGTTCGTTTTCCAATTGCGCGAGCTTGGCGCGGTAGGTCCGTCGGTGGCGTTTCCACGACAGGGCCCGGTTGAGGGCGATGCGATAGATGTAGGAGGACGGCTTGCTGCGGCCGTCGAACGCCGGCAGCGCGTGCCAAAGGGCCAGCCGGATGTCCTGCACCAACTCGTCCTGTTCCGCCGGGGCGGCGGAGAACGATCGGGCAACCTTGTGCAGGATGGCGTGATGCTCCTGCAGCCAAGCGGCGAAAGTCTCTTCTCTTGATCCGGAGGTCATGTTTTAACCATGAGGTGCGCCTCGGCGGCGGTTTCTTACACCGGGATGCGAGTTTCTTTGGCTTCGGGTCGGAGCCTCGCTTGATTTATGCGCGCAGCAGCGGATAGTTTGCCTGCTTCCATGTCCACTGCGATTGTCTCACCTCCGCCATCCGCCGCGCTCCCCGAGGGCGTGCGCGAGGGCAATGAGAAGCTGGTCAGCCTCACGGCGGCGGCCGGGACCAAGGTGGCGGCGTTGATCGCCCGGGAGCAGCAGGGCGACTACCTGCGCATCGCGATCACCGGGGGCGGGTGCAACGGCCTGAGCTACAAACTGCGTTTCGTGGCCGAGCCCCGCCGGGGCGACATCCTCGTCCGTTCCCAGGCGGTGCCGGTGCTGGTTGATCCGAAGACCGCCCTCTACCTCAAGGGAACCGTACTGGACTATTCGGCCAAGCTCATCGCGGGTGGTTTCAAGTTCACCAATCCCAACGCCAAGGCGAGTTGCTCCTGTGGCGAAAGCTTCAGTGTGTGAACCGATTCCGGCCTCGGCAGTCCCACGCTGCAATTGAGTGTTGAGTTCGGTCGGCGGGCGCGTGACAAGCTTGGTCGACCTTATTCCGAGTTGAACAATATTTGATGGCTACATCTTTTTCTTTTGGTGGCGGCAAACGCCCCGGTGGCGGCGGCAAACGCGGCAACTTCAGACGTAACAACGACCCCTACGCCAACATCCGGCGCAATCAGCGAATCCGGGTGCCGCAGATCCGGGTGATCTCGCCGGAAGGCAAGCAGCTCGGCGTCTTGGCCACGGAGAAGGCGCTCAGTCTGGCCCAGCAGTTCAACCTCGACCTGGTCGAGGTCGCGCCCAATGCGTCGCCGCCCGTGTGCCGGATCATGGACTTCGGCAAATACATCTACGAGGAGTCGAAGAAGACCTCCCACTCGAAGTCGACCGCCAGCAAGATCAAGGAGATCGAGCTCACGCCGCGCATCGACGACCACGATTTCTACACCAAGCTCCGCCACGCCGAGGAGTTTCTGGATGGCGGCGCTAAGGTGAAGGTGCGGCTCAAGTTCCGCGGTCGCGAAATGGCCCACACCGACATCGGTTTTGAGGTGATGAAGCGCGCCATCAGCGAACTTTCCACCATGGGGCATGCGGACTCCGAGCCCCGGCTCAGCGGTCGCAACATCAATGTGATGCTCACCCCGCACCCGGCCAACAAGCGCAAGCCGCGCTGGCTGGAATCGTCCGCCGCCTCCGCTCCGCCGGCCGCGGCCAGTGCCGCGTCGCCTCCCGCCGATTCCGGCAGCGAGTAGGATTGCCGATATGAGCGGGCTGGCCGGTACGGTTACGCACCGCGCGGGCCGGAAAGCCCGGGCCCACGCCTGGGTGTGGTCTGGCCTGTGGGGCCTTGTTCTTACCGCGCTGGCCGCACCGTCGACCCGCGCCGCCGGGCCCCTGAAGATCGGTGAGGTCAGCTACGTGGCCGCGGACGCCTGGTTTGGCCGTTACGGTCTGGAGGCGTCACCCGGCCCCACGGCCGGCACGCGGCGTTATGCCAGCGCCTGGTCGGACATCGTGCTGGAACGCGATTCGCGGGAAATAATGTACGACGACCTGCGGGTTTTCCTGGGGGATGCGGTCGCGGTGCGGGAGGGGCAGTTCTACCTCAGCGCCCTTGATGCCGAGGCCTTGTTCGCACCGCTGCTGCGGTCACGGGACTACGCCGCCACGGCGCGACCGCTGCGTCTGATCGTGCTGGATGCCGGTCATGGCGGGCAGGATTCCGGCACCAGTAATCCTCGGCTCAAGCTGGTTGAGAAGGACCTGACGCTCGACGTGGTCCGTCGTCTCGGCGAGATTCTGCGCAGCCAGGGCTTCGTGGTGCGCTATACCCGGGAAAATGACACGTATGTATCGCTGCGCGAACGGGCGGACTTTGCCCGCTCCGCCGCCGCGGATTTGTTTGTCAGCATTCATTTCAACGCCACCGAAGCCAAGGCGACCGTGCGCGGCACCGAGACCTATGTGCTCACGCCGCGGTACCAGCGCTCCACGGCCAGTGAAAATCGCGAGGCGGGCGATGCGGTGGAACAGGCGGGCAACGCGGCCGATCCCTGGAACGCGGTGCTCGGGTTTCAGATGCATCGGGCGCTGAAAGGGGAATTGGCAACGTTTGACCGCGGCTTGAAGCGCGCCCGCTTCGCGGTGCTGCGCCTGATCGACTGCCCCGGGGTCCTGATCGAGTCGGGCTACCTGTCCAACGATGCGGAGGCGCGCCGCATTGCCACCCCGGCCTACCGCGCACAACTGGCCCAGGCGGTGGCGGTGGGCATTCTCAACTACGCCAACCGCGTCGCGGCGGCTCGCCAGCCATGAACCTGGGGTGGCATTTCCTCTGGGTCGGACTGGGCGGCGCGGCCGGTTCGATGCTGCGCCTGGCCGTGAGTCTGGCGTGGCCGGCGGGACGCCTGCCGTGGGGTACGATGACGGCGAATGTCGTCGGTTCACTCATCATCGGCCTCGTGCTGGGTCGGCTCGGGCCGATGTCAGCGGACAATCACCACTGGCACGGGCTGCTGGTGGTGGGGTTTTGCGGCGGCTTCACGACCTTCTCCAGCTTCAGCTGGCATACCCTGGAGCAGCTGCGCAACGGCCAGCCGGGAATCGCGTTGCTGCATGTCCTCCTCTCGGTGGTCGTCTGCCTCCTGGCCACCTGGGTGGGGTGGAGGCTTGGCCGTGTTTAGCTTCGCGCTGCCGGTCCGCTGGCGGTGGGCGCTGGTCCTCGGCGTCGGCGGGCCGCTGATGGCCTTTGCGCAGGCCGTCGTGGACACGGATTCCGCCGACGAGGCCGCCCGGGTAATCATCCTGGCCAACGCCCGTGACGCCGACTCGGTCGACCTGGCGCATTACTACGCCTCCCGCCGGGGGGTGCCGACGGAGAATATCGTGGAGCTGCCGCTCACTGCCGGCGAGACGGTCACGTGGCGGGAATTCATCGACCAGATCCACGGCCCGCTGCAGGCGTGGTTGATCGAGCACGGCTGGATCGATGCGATTGCGATGGACCTGCTGGACGAGGTCGGTCGGCGCAAGATCGCGGCCTCCGGCCACCGTATCAGCTATCTGGTTACGTGTCGCGGGGTGCCGCTGAAGATCAGTCAATTTGCCGAGTCGCCGCTGCCGGTGCCGGACAATTTGCCGGTGCAGTTCCGCACCAACCAGGCGGCGGTCGACTCGGAACTTACCCAGCTGGCCCGCGGGCCGTATCCCATCGCGGCCTTTGTGATGAACGCGCTGTTCCAGAAGACCACCCCCACGGCCCTGGAGCAGGGCACGGTGGTGCGGGTCGCGCGACTGGACGGGCCCACCTACCAGGCGGCCCGGGGGCTGGTGGATGCGGCCCTGGCGGCGGAACGGAACGGCCTGATCGGCCGGGCCGTGGTCGACGTGGGTGGCCCGCACCGACGCGGCGACGAGTGGATGGAAGCCACGGTGCAGGAACTCGCCGAACTGGGCTGGCCGCCGGACGTGGACCGCGAGCGAGCCACGCTGGGACCGACGGCCCGCGCGGATGAGGTGGCCTTCTACATGGGCTGGTATGCCAACGATCTGAACGGTCCCTTTGCGCTGCCGGGCTACGAATTCGCCCCCGGCGCGGTGGCCATGCACATTCACAGCTACTCCGCCCGGACCCTGCGGCTGGCCAACGGCGGCGGCTGGTGCGGACCGCTGGTGGCGCGGGGGGTGGCGGCGACGTTTGGCAATGTGTTCGAACCCTACTTGGAGTACTGCCACGAACCCCACTTGATCACCCGGGCGTTGGGACGGGGGGCCACGCTGGGCGAGGCGGCTTATTACGCCATGCCGGTCCTGTCGTGGCAGGGGGTGGTCATCGGTGATCCGCTTTATCGACCGTTTGCCCGTGCTTTCGCGGAGCAATGGGAGCGACGGCGGGAGTTGCCGGCGCGTCAGGCCGGTTATATCGTGGCCCGCGAGCTGGCCCGACGGGACCTGGCGAACGAATCACCGGAAGTGCTCCTCGAGCTGGCCCGGGAGGAGGCGGCGGCCATTCCATCGTTGGTGCTGACCTATGAAGTGGCCCGCAGGTTGGAGGCGACGGGCGACCGCTCGGCGGCGGTGCAGGAGTTGGGCGCGTTTGCCCACATGGCCCGCCTGCGTCCCGACGAATGGGGGCTGGCCGGCAACGCGGCCCGATTGCTGCAGGCGTGGGGACGCCCGCACGAATCCCTGGCAGTGTGGCGCCAATTGCTGGGGCAGACGCTGTCCGACGAGGTGCGGCTGGCGTGGCTGCGGGAGGCGAGACCGGTGGCAGCCGAGGCCGGGGATCAGGATATCGGTCTGGCCTGGGACCGGGAGTTGGCGCGTTTGGCGGGCGCCGACGTGGACCGCCCCTAGGTCTCGCGATCGGTCGATTGACTGCGGGAGCGCTCCTTGAACAGGTCGCGGACGATGCGCCGGGTAAGATGGGTGGACACTCGCTGCCGGAGGTTGCGCCGGAGCCAGCTCCGGTTGGCGGGGTGGTAGGTGTATTCCGCCGCCTCGGCTTCGTAGTCCCGGTAGGCTTGCAGGCGGCCCACGAAGTCGACGAATTCCCGGTCAGCGTCGAAGTAACGCAGCGAAAAATATCGCAGCAGCCACCAGGACCAGCGCACGGGCGCATGCAGCACGTTGCCCATGAAATGATGGCTGTATTGGGTACGATCTATCGCGTGCTTCGCACAATAGAGATCGGCGAGGCACGGCCGTTGATTTGGGCCAGACATGTGAGAAGGGCCGGGACAGGACCGGCCGGGCTTCCGGTCACCTCTGGAAGCACAAACCAGCACCTACCCTGACCGGGATGAAGCTATCGGAGCGGCACGGGAGCATGCCTTGCGCCAAGTACTTGCCCTGGCTGCGAAACGCGCCAAGCCCGCGTATGAACGCTTCAGATATTTTCGACGATCCGGTCAGCCAGACCGTATTCGATCGCTTCCTTGGCGTTCAGGTAGAAGTCGCGGTCGGTGTCCTGATTGATCCGTTCGATCGGCTGCCCGGAGGCGTCGGCCAGAATCTGGTTCAATTCGGCCCGCAGCTTTTCCATCTCCTGGGCCTGGATGTTGATGTCCGTGGCGGGGCCGATGAAGCGGCCGGAGATCAGCGGCTGGTGGATCAATACCCGGCTGTGCGGATAGAGCAGGCGCCGGCCCTTGGGCGCGCCGGAGAGCAGGATCGAACCCATGGAGGCCGCCATGCCGGTCACCACAACCGTAAGGGGGGACGAAATCAGCTTCATGGTGTCGTAGACCGCCATGCCGGCCGTGATGGAGCCACCCGGGCTGTTGATGTAGAACGTGATGTCCTTGCCCGGTGCCGTGGCCTCCAGGTAGAGCAGTTTTTCAGTGAGATCCTTGGCGGACTCGTCGGTTACCGCGCCCCACAGGAAGATCTTACGCTGCTCCAGAAACTTCTTCTGGATCATGGCCGCCACGGGAGCGAATGCCTTGGCCGAGTCGACCACGGCATCGTCGTCCTCGTCCTCATCATCGAGGCGGGGAAGGGGGTCTTTGAGGCCGGGCTGGAGATTGGAAAATCGCATCGCGTCGAACCGTGGGAGGAACCTCCGGGCTTGGCAAGCGATGTCCTGATTTCACGGGACCTTCACCGCGGTGAGTGAGCCCGCTCCAGTATGAGAATTTTTTATTAATTTATGATATTCTTAAGATTAGTTAATACACTGAAAGGGTCCCCCTCGTGAAACCCTCCAAAACCCTATGATCTATCATGAAAACCCCGCTCTTCTGTCTGGCCTGCCTCGTCTGCATTTCGACGTCGGCTAGCGCTGTCGATCCCGTGACCGTGTCCGCGAGCACCGCGGTACGGATCGCTTGGCTGGAAACCCGCTCGAATCTGGACCGCCAACAATTGGAAACCGCCTTCCAGCCTCTTTTCCGACGGTCCCTGGCGAGGGTTTATGGTGAGGAAACGCCGATCGAATTCATCCGACTGAATGTCAGCCGCACGTGAAGGCGATGGCCGAGGGCGAGGTGGATGCCGTGCTGGTATTCGGTTCGCGGATGCCGCGGCAGTTGGCGGCGCCGGGCACGCATGTCTTGAGTGCCGCCGCGATCGAACCCGAGGACCAGATCGTGGCGCGCCTGATTCTGCTGCAGGCCCAGCCCCGGCTCGACGAGCTGATTGCCACGGCCTTCTCGACCGCGCTGAACAACTTCGATGTGCGCCGATTGCTGGGTGATAAAGTGCCCGACGATTGGGAAGTTGCGTCCTGGTAGCGTCGTTTACCTGGGCCCCGGGTGACAATCCGCTTGGCGGGAGCGGATTGTCCGCCTAGGCGTGGGCTCGTTTTGCGTAACCCCGACCCCCTTGCCCCGCTCTCATCGCGTGCTTTTCGCGGTGGGATTTCCGCCCATCGTGCCGGTGAATCACGCCGCGCCCCGCGTCCGGAGGTGACGCCATGAACGAGGCGGCTGCCATGCCCGTGGGCGGGCCGTTTATGGCGCTCGCCGTAGGCGTGGCGATTGTGGTGCTGGGCATCGCCAAGTGGCGCATGCATCCGTTTTTCGCCCTGATGGGGGCGGCGGTGGCGGTGGCGCTGGCGGTCGCGATCGGAGGCTGGGGCGACATGACCTACCTGCAGGCGGTGCAGAAGCCGATGGCCGCGCTGGGCAGCTCGGCGGGTGGCATCGCGCTCATCATTGCCATGGCGGCGGTGATCGGCGAGTGCCTGACGGTCAGCGGGGGCGCTGAGCGCGTCGTCAACGCGCTCTTGAAGTTCTGGGGCGAAAGCCGGGCCGGCATCGCGCTGCTGCTCGCCGGTCTGGTGCTGGCGATTCCGGTGTTCTTCGACACCGTGTTCCTGTTGCTGCTGCCGCTGGCCCGGGTGCTCGCGCAACGCACCGGCAAGGACTACGTTTTCTACGTCATGGCACTGTGCGCCGGCGGCGTCATCGCGCACTCGACCGTGCCGCCGACGCCGGGACCCCTGTTGGTGGCGGAGACGCTGGAGCTCAGCCTCGCAGTGGCCATCGGCGTGGGGCTGGCCGCCTCGATTCTGCCCGCGGCGGGAGCCCTGTGGGTCTCGCGCTGGGTGGCCAACCGCGTCGATGCGCCCATGCCGGCGACAGACGCCCACACGCTGAAGGCCGCGGCGGATCTGCCGGCGCTGTTCACGTCGGTACTGCCGGTGTTGCTGCCGTTGATCATGATCGGCGGCGCCTCGGTTTACGGACTGGTGGCGGGGAACACCCCGCAGGCGCTGGCGGTGATCGGCGACAAGCACGTTGCGCTGTGTGCCGGCATGGTGGCGGCGCTGCTGCTTGCTTTGCGCAGCAAAGGCGGGGCGGCCGAGACGATGCAGTCGCTGCTGGGCCGGGCCCTGGAAATGTCGGGTCCGATCATCCTGATCACGGCGGCGGGTGGAGCGTTTGGCGCCATGTTGCGTGAAGCCGGTATCGGCGGAGCGGTGACGGCGCTGGCCGAAGGGCGCTCGATCAACTACGTGTTGCTCGGCTGGCTGGTGGCGGCGGTGGTGCGGGTGGCGCAGGGTTCGGCCACGGTGGCGATGATCACGGCCGTCGGCATCCTGTCCGCGGCGGCCAACCAGACCGGCTGGGGCGTGAACCCGGTGTGGGTCTTCCTCGCGGTGGGCTACGGCAGTTTTGTGCTGTCGTGGGCCAACGATTCAGGGTTCTGGATCGTCAGTCGCATGTGTGGTTGGGACGAGCGCACCACGTTCCGCACCTGGACAGTCGTGCTGTCGGCCATTTCCATCTTCGGCCTGATTGAGACGCTGATCCTGTCGGCGATTTTCTAGGCCCGATTACTTACCGGTCCCGCGGCGCGTAGCAGAAGAGCTGCAGCTGCAGGATCGGCGCGTAGGGCGGCAGCAGGTTGAGCAGCTTGAGGCGCTCAGGCCAGCCCATCGACCGCATCCGTTGCGGATCGAGCCAGAACATCTTCAACAAGCAGCCGATCCCGAACGGACTGAGGGCGAACAGCGGCGAGCGCCGCTCCAGTCCGGTGACCGTCACGACATAGGCGGCCAGCAGGACGACGCCACACAGTAACAGCCAACGCCAAAGGTAAGGCAGGCGGTCGAGTCCTCGAGCGCGGTTGGCCTCGGCGAGAGGAGCGGCCATCCGTTCCTGCACAAACCGCGACGTACGCAGGTAGGACTCGCGGCAGAGGGCGTGGTCGCCAGCAGGATCGATGACACGCTGGAGTTGCCCATCGTAGATCACGGCGCCCTGCGCCGCGCAGAGTTTGATCGCGTGCCAGGCCGCCTCGAAGACTGGCGCGGGTCGATTGTAGGCGATGCCGATGCCTGAATCGTAGTCGTGGAGATGGACGTCCGTGCCTGCATTCGCGCCTACTGTCGTGAGGCAGATGGTGCCATTCGCCTCTTCAGCCGTCTCCCAGTGCACCGGTCCGGCCAGCAGGCGATCGCGCAGCGTGGCTTTGATGGCCGCCGCCGATGCCACGCCGGGCAGCACCCCGTCCTCCGGGGTGTCGCTGTGTGCCCAGGACTCGAGGTCGGTGTCGGGCAGGAGCCAGGCCACGCGGAAATCGTAGCTCACGTCAGTTGGTTCCGGTGAGGAGGCCCAGGTCGGCCAGCCACTCGGCGGCGCGGTCACCCCACTGGGTGACGCGGTGGCCGTCGTCGCGCAGGCCGTAGCCGTGCCCGCCGGTCGGATACAGATGCATCGTGGTCGGCACGCCAGCGGCGTGGAGGGCCGCGTAGTAGACAATCGCGTTCTCCACGCCGACCGAGTCGTCCTGGGTCATCGCGAGGAAGGTGGGCGGTGTTGGGCCGGCCGCGGGGGTGACCTCCGGATTCGGGCGGCCATCGCTCTGGCGGATGCTGCCGGGGTATAACAGGAGAGCGAAATCGGGCCGGCAGCTCAGGTCATCGGCGTCGTCGAGGCGAGCATATGTGCGCGCCGCAAAGTTGTTGCTCAGCACCGCGGCCAGATGGGCCCCGGCCGAGAAGCCCATGATGCCGATTCGCGCGGGATTGATGCCGAGCCGGTCGGCCTGCTGGCGCAGCAGGCCCATGGCCCGCTGGGCATCCTGGAGAGGCAGGACATGCCGGTCCACCCCCGGGCGCGGCGGAGTGCGGTATTTGAGCAGCACCCCGGTGACGCCAAGGGAGTTGAGCCAGGTGCAAATCTCGGTGCCTTCGATATCGGTCGCCACATAGTTGTATCCACCCCCCGGGCAGACGATGACGGCGGTGCCGGTGTTGGTCTCCGCGGGCGCGGGATAAACCGTGAGGGTGGGCACGGTGACGTTGCCGATGCGGGTGATGCGCCGGCCGCCGGCGGTCCGATGCTCCGGGGTGGTGATATCCTGCTCCGGCGGGAGGCTGAGACCTTCGTCACCAGGCGCTATGCCGGGCCAGAGGCGGAGGGTTTCCTGGGCGACCATGGCGGGTCCCCAGAGGACGAGGCTCAGGATTAGGCACTGTCGGAGCATGGGATTCTGCGAGGGCTAAAGCTGATCGCGCCAGGCCTCGATAAGGTTGGCGGTCCGGGCATCCTGGCTGCGGGCGTCGGCCGCCGCCCGGGTCAGCAGGTCGAGGGCGGACTCGCGTTGGCCCGTGGCGACCAAGGCGGCGGCATAGGCGCGCAAGCCGGACGGATAGGGCAGGGCACGCAGGACGTCATTCTCCGACGGACGGTTATCCGCGGGCAGCGACAGCAGTCGGAGCAGATGGGTCTGGGCGACATCCATGGCATTCCCGGCCACGGCCCGGGCCGCGGCCAGGAGCCGGGCGCGACTGTGATCGGGGTCGAACGCGAGGGCCTGCGTCAGCCGGCGGTCAAAAGCCGGCAAGTCCTGCTGCTGGCGAGCCAGTTGCGCGAGAGTGAACGCGGCTTCCGCCTGCCAATATCGGAGCGCGCTATCCGCAGCAGGGGGCGCGGCCAATAGTCGCTCAAGTGTGTCGATGCCGGCCGGGTCGCCCAGGGTGAGCAGCAATTGGCCAAGCAGCAGTTGCAGACGGGGACTTCTGGCAAATTGGTCCAGTCCCGCTTCCAGGGTGGCCCGGGCCTGCGGCAGGTCGCCGGTCAACCAGTAGGTGCCCGCCAGATCGCTGACCAGCTCCTCGTCACGGGGGATCAAGGCCACTCCCTCCGTCAGGACGGCGATGGCCGCTGCGGGGCGCTGGGTGGCGCGGTAAAGCCGGGCGAGATTGAGCCGGGGCAGCGCCACGGTGGGGGCGACGGCCACGGCCCGCTGGTAGACGGCGATGGCCTGATCGGTCAGGCCCTGGAACTCCAGGGTGGCCGCGAGGTTGTTGAGGGTCCGGACATTGGTGGGGTCGAGCGCGAGCGCCTGTTCGTAGGCGTCGCCCGCCTCGGCCCAGCGCTCCTGTTGCTCCAGCGTGTTGGCGAGGCCGAAGTAGGCGTCGGCGCTCGGGCCTTCCGAATCGACCAGGTAGCGAAACCACGATTCCTGCAGGCGCGGCAGGTCGGCCGGATCACGCAACACCACCTGGATGGCGGCGGACCCCATTTCGTCGAAGGAACTGTTGCCCTCCGTCACATGCACGGGCGGGTTGTGCGGATTGCGCGGATTGGCGGCGGAATTGTCATAGGTGTAGCGCATGTCGATGCGCGTGCCGGCGGGCAGGGGCAGGGGTTCCGCATAGCGGTAGTCGCTCTGCCAGTTGAAGTCCCAGTCGGGGATGTGCAGCAGCCCGCGTTCGGTCCCGTCGGGAAGCGTGGCGGTGATGCGCATGTCATTGCCCAGGTAGTGGGCATGGGGATACAGCCCGAGCACCTCGACGTCGACCGGCAGGGTGATGGTCTGGTGGATCGGCTGATCGGTCACCCCCGGGGGCAGGTCGATGTCGTTCTCGCGCAGCAGCACGACGAATCCGGTGCGGGTGGGCGGCTCGTCGGTGAAGTAGAGCCCGATGCGCGGGGCCACCTGCTCGGGCTTGCCGGACGGCTGCAGGTGCAATTGCACCACCAGGTCGGTGCCGGGCCGGAGTTCGAAGGCCGTGCCGGCGGGGGCCTCGTAGGGGGATTGGCCGGGGGTCCAACCCAACAGGTGGCCGTTGGGGTTCACCGCGCCGCTCAGGTCCATGGCGGCAAAGCCCGGCCCGGGCTCGGCGTCGTCGCGGGCCCGGCTCTCCGGGGTATCGTCGAAACCCATCACCACATGGTGAATGACCAGCGAGGACTCCGGGTGAAATTCGACCGCGCGGACGTAGCGCGGTCGGTCGAGTGCGATCGGCAGCACGAAATTGCGGAAATCATCCACCCCGTCGGGACCAAGTTCGAAAGGTTCGCTAAACGCCAGCACGAGATCCGGCTCGCCCAGCTCCCAGTCCTGCGTGGGCGGGTCCGGGGGCGTGTAGGCCGACAGATCGCCGGCAGGCGCGCCGGCATCATGCCAGGCGACGATCCGGTCGATCACGGACTGTTCCAGCGAGCGGTCACCCTGCAGCGGCGGACTGTGCTCGGCCAATGGTTTCCACGGCGGCATGAACCGGCTGGCCACGACCTCGGCCACCTGCCGCGAGCGTCGGCGAACCTGTTCGTAAGTGGTGAGCGGAAACGGCCCGATGCCACCGTCACGATGACAGGTGAAACAATTCTCGGCGAGTAAGGGCCCGATGTCCTCCGCGAAAGTGGGGGGCGCGGGGTTCTGGGCTCGGATCACCGCTTGGCAGCCCAGGCCGGCGAAGAACAGGAGGCGAAGTGCTTTCAACCGAAGGGGAGACGGAGACCTACGGATGCGGCCGGGGAATGTAGCAGCCGATCGCTTTGGTCGTGACCAAGTCCGGCACCGTGCCGGCCGCCAGGGCGGTGAGGGCGGTGGTCAGTTCCGAGGTTGTGGCGGCCGGACGGAAGACGCCAAAGCCCTCGTATTGGTCGTCAATCCGTCCCCGGTAAACGAGCTGGGGAGCGTCCCCGTTGTCGGGCAGGGCGAAGAGGACGGCTTCGGGGGTGACCTCTGCGCCGGCGTAGGCGGCGAGGGCAAACTGGCGGTCCATCACAGCCGGGATGGCGAGGGCGTATTCACTCCGGTGTTCGCGGATGCGTTCCGGCTTGGCCAGGTCATCGGCATAGACCAGCCAAGTGGCGATGCCATCAGCTGCGGCGGTTGCGGCGATCCGGCCCAGGGTGGGGGCGTAGCGGTTGGAGATGGGGCAGTCGGGAGCGACGAACAGCAGGAGTACACCTCGTTGGGCGTCAGCGAAGACATCAACCGGCTCGCCTGCCAACGACTCGCCGACGGGCGGAGTCGGTGTGGCGGACAAAGCCGCCGCCAGGAGAGGGAGGAGGCGAAGCATGCGGGCGGGGGTCATCATCACGGCACGTTGTCGCGCAGTATCCGCGAAACGGGCGTTGATGCAAGCGCCTGCCGGGAGACGGGGCCTATTCCGTCGGGGCGAGGAAACCGCCGTCGGCCAGCCACTCGGCGGCGCGATCCGGCCAGCTGGCCACCCGGTTGCCCATCCGGCGCAGGCCATAGCCGTGTCCACCGACGGGATAGAGGTGCATTTCGGCGGGCACATCGGCGGCCTGGAGCGCGAAGTAATAGGCCAGCGCGTTGCGCACATCGGCGGAGTCGTCCTCGGTCTGCACGATGAAGGTGGGGCAGGTCTCGCCCGTGGTCGGGGTGTTCTCGGGGGCGACGTCATGGTCGCCGCGGCGCAGGTAGCCGGGGTAGATCACCATCGCGAAGGCGGGGCGGCAGCTCAAGGCGTCCGCCGCGTCAACGGGCGGGTAGGTGCGCGCGTTGAAATTGTTGCTCAACACGGCGGCGAGATGCGCGCCGGCGGAGAAGCCCATGATGCCGATGCGGTCCGGGTCGATGCCGAATTCGGCGGCCCGCGAGCGCAGGAGGCCCATGGCCCGCTGGGCGTCCTGCAGCGGCAGTTCGTGCCGCTGGAAGCCCTCGCGTTCAGGCACCCGGTATTTCAGCACCACGCCGGTGATCCCGAGGGAGTTCAGCCAGGCGCAGATTTCGGAGCCTTCCTTGTCCATGGCCAGCCGGGCGTATCCACCCCCCGGGCACACAATCACCGCGGCGCCCGTGTCGAGCACGGGATCGGGCGAATAGACCGTCATCGTCGGCACGGTCACGTTGGTGATGCGGGTCACCGGCCGGATGCGCGTGGCGGGGTCGGCGGGCGAGGTTTTGGCGTACTCGGCCGGAAGTCCGGCCGGATCGTTCGGCGCGGCGCCGGGCTACAGGCGGATGGGATCGGAGGCGGCCAGCAGGCCGGTGGTGAGCGCCAGCAGGGGCAGGGAACAGCGCAGCAGGGATTTCATGGGGTGGCGTTTTATCGCCAGAGGACGGGGCGAAGACAAAACCCCCGGGAGGCAACGTTGAGTGTGTTTGCCCCGTTGGGCTGAGACGTGTTGCCAGGATCGGCGGTCACAGGATGGGAGGTCCCATAACCTGCCCCGTGTTCGTCGATCCGGTTGGGTCGGGCCGCAATATCAGCCGTCACTGGTCAGGCTGCCGGCGACGGTCTACGACCGGTGCGTCCGCTATCAGATCAGGCCGAGGACCATTTTGCCCTCCTCGCTGATCATCGATTGGTTCCAAGCGGGTTCCCAGACGAGGCGGACATCGGCGGAGCTGACACCGGGCACAAGGAGGATCTTGCTCTTGGCGTCCTCGGCGATGGCCGGACCCATGCCACAGCCGGGGGCCGTGAGGGTCATGGCGATGTCGACCTTGTAGCCCTGGTCGTCGTCGAGCTGGAGAACGTCCATGGAATAAACGAGGCCGAGATCGACGATGTTCACCGGGATCTCCGGGTCGTAGACTTTCTTGAGCTGCTCCCACACCGCATCGGGGTCGGGCGCGCCGTCCGCGGTTGTGGTGGCGGTGACGGTCTCCTCGACCACCTGCTCGCCAATCGCATCGGCGTCCTTGCCGTCGATCTTGTAGAGGCCGGTGTCGGTCTGGACGGTGTAGCTGCCGCCAAGCACCTGGTGGATGAAGACGCGGGTATCGGCCGGCAGGGTGTGCCGGTCCCCGGACGGGATCTGCGTGGCGGTGATTTCGCGGGAGAGCGTGCGGTCGCGGTTCATGAGGGGAAGGAGCGGTCAGCGATAGGCTTTAAGCGGTCAGCTTGAGGGCAGCCATCGCGCCGTCTTCGGGCTGAAGGCTGCGCGCTGATGGCCTGAAGCCATGGTCACTTCTTGAATTTGGTTTGGATCAGGTTGCGCAGCACAGTGTGCAGGTCGTCGTTTTCCAGCTTGTCGAGGACCTCCTCGAAGAAGCCGAAGACGATCAGCTCATGGGCCTTGGCGGGGTCGATGCCGCGGGACTGGAGGTAGAATTCCTGCTCGGTCGGCACGCGGCTGGTGGTGGCGCCGTGGGAGCACTTGACATCGTTGGCCTGGATTTCGAGTCCGGGGAGGCTGTTGGCCTCGGCGGTCTCGGAGAGCATCAGGTTGCGGTTGGTCTGGTAGGCGTCGGTCTGCTGGGCATCGGGCTCGACCACGATGAGGCCGGAGAAGATGGTCCGGGCGGCGTCGAGCAGGACGTTTTTGTAGAGCAGGTCGGACGTCGTGTGCGGGGCCTGATGGGTCTGCAGGGTGCGCTGGTCGAACTCCTGTTTCCCTTTGGCCACGGTGAGGGCGAGCATGTCGCAGTGGGCGCCGGGGCCGTGGAGGCGGGAGTGCGACTCGTGCCGCGACTGGCGGCCGCCAAGGTGCACGTTGAGGGACTGGATGCGCGCGTCGCGCTGGGCGTTGATGCTGTTGGTCTGGAAGGCGAGGGTGTCGTCCGACCAGTTCTGGGCACCGACGTAGGTGAGCTTGGCGCCGGGGCCTGCGTGCAGGTCGTTGACCCCGGAGACGAGGTGCGAGGCGGTGTCGCCTGACACGAAGAACTCGACGAGGGTGGCTTCGGCCTGATCCTCCAGCACCACGATGGTGTGCGGGAAGATGGACTTGCGGTCGCCGGTGACGGTGTGCTGGGCGACGAACGGCAGCGCGACCTTGACGCCCTTGGGTACGTAGAGGAAGGAGCCGGAGGCGGTCAGGGCGATGTTGAGCGCGGTGAATTTTTCGCTGCCGAGGTTGGTGGCGTGCTGCTGGAAGTAAGGGCGCACGAGATCGCCGTGGTTGCGCAGCGCCTCGTCGAGCGGGGCGAAGATGACGCCCTGGTCGGCGAGGTCCCGGGGCAGGCCGGAGCGGCCGACCACCTGGCGGTTCGAGAAGATGATCTCCGCCGCGTGGGGGAAGTCGGGCAGGTGCGGGACCAGCGAAGCGTGTTCCTCGGGCAGTTCGAAGCCGGTCAGGGCGAGGCCGCTGAGATTGGCGAAGCGCCAATTCTCGTCGGTGCGCTTCGGCATGGGGAGCGCGTTGTATTCGGTCCAGGCCTCCTGCTTGGCGGCGATCCACCAGGCAGGCAGGTAGCTGCGCTGCTCAAGGTGCATCGCGAAGCGCGCGTCGTCGATCACGGCGCGCTGGGTCGGAGGAAGAGTGAAAGGCTGAGACACGTGTTTAAAATGCTGAAAGGCTGAGATCTTAAATGCCGAAAGAGAAGGAGCAGGCTGAAGGCGGAGATTCGGTGGCTGGGTTTCAGCTTTTAAGAATTTCTGCCTTTCAGCTTTTCGTGGGCTCTAGCCCACGGAGCCTTCCATTTCGAGGTCGATGAGGCGCTTGAGCTCGACGCTGTATTCCATGGGGAACTGGCGGACGAGGTCGTTGACGAAGCCGTTGACGGCGAGGCTCATGGCCTGCGCCTCGGTGAGGCCGCGCTGCTGCATGTAGAAGATCATCTCTTCGCTGACCTTGGACACGGAGGCCTCGTGCTGCACAGCGTGGTCGTCGCCGCGCACGGTGATGGCCGGGTAGGTGTCGGTGCGGGAGTTGGAATTGATGAGGAGGGCGTCGCACTCGGTGTTGTTCTTGCAGCCCTTGAGATGCTTGGGTATGTGGACGACGCCGCGGTAGGTGGAGCGGCCCTGGCCGACGGAGATCGACTTGGCCACGATGGTGGAGGTCGTGTTGTCGGCGGCATGGATCATCTTGGCGCCGGTGTCCTGGTGCTGGCCGTCGTTGGCGAGCGCGATGGAGACGACCTCGCCGCGGGCGCCTTCGCCCTTCAGGATGACGCCGGGGTATTTCATGGTGAGGCGGCTGCCGATGTTGCAGTCGATCCACTTGATCTCGGCGCCCTCGTGGGCGAGGCCGCGCTTGGTGACGAGGTTGTAGACGTTGGCCGCCCAGTTCTGGACGGTGATGTACTGGATCTTGGCGTTCTTCATCGCCACGAGCTCGACGACGGCCGAGTGCAGGGTGGCGGTGGAGAACTTGGGCGCGGTGCAGCCCTCCATGTAGGTGACCTCGGCGCCTTCATCGACGATGATGAGGGTGCGTTCGAACTGGCCGAAGTTCTCGGCGTTGATGCGGAAGTAGGCCTGCAGCGGCATGTCGACCTTCACGCCCGGGGGCACGTAGATGAAGGAGCCGCCGGAGAACACGGCGCTGTTGAGGGCGGCGAACTTGTTGTCGGAGGTGGGGATGACCTTGCCGAACCACTTGCGGAAGATCTCCGGATGCTCGCGCAGGGCCTCGGTCGAGCCCATGAAGATCACGCCCTGCTTGGCGACGATCTCCTTCACGTTGGAGTAGGCGGCCTCGGAATCGAACTGGGCCTCGACGCCGGCGAGGAACTTGCGCTCCTGCTCGGGAATGCCGAGGCGCTCGAAGGTCTTCTTGATGTCGTCCGGCACCTCGTCCCACGTGCGCTTCGGCTTCTGGCCCGAGGCGAGGTAGTAACGGATCTTGTCGAAATCGATGTTGTTGAGATCCGAGGTGGCCCAGTGGGTGGGCATGGGCTTGTCCTGGAAAACCTTGAGGGCCTTGAGGCGGAACTCGCGGATCCAGTCGTCCTCCTTTTTCACGTCGCTGATGTAGCGGACGGTGTTTTCGGTGAGGCCAGCGCCGGCGTCGTAGTCGTATTTGACGTTGTAGGAAAAGTCGCCGGCGGACTGGTCGATGCCCTCGGCCGGATTCTCGACGGAGGGCGCGTCCTCGACGGGACGCAGCACGGCCGCGGCGGCGGCTTCGAGGTCGGTGGGTGGCTTCATGCGGATATACGAATTACAATTTACGATGGGTGAGTCGCTCGGACTCAGGCGGTGACGGGGGTGGCGAGCTCGTTCTTGACCCAGTCGTAGCCCTTGGCTTCGAGCTCGAGCGCGAGACCCTTGTCGCCGCTCTTCACGATACGGCCGTCATACATGACGTGCACGAAGTCCGGCACGATGTAATCGAGCAGGCGTTGGTAGTGGGTGATGAGCATCACGCCGAGTTTTTCACCGCGCAGGTCGTTGACGCCCTCGGCGACGATCTTGAGGGCGTCGATGTCGAGGCCGGAGTCGGTTTCGTCCATCAGTGCGAAGCGCGGCTCCAGCATGGCCAGCTGGAGGATTTCGCAGCGCTTCTTCTCACCGCCGGAGAAGCCGTCGTTGACCGCGCGGGAGGTGAACTTCCGGTCGATCTTGAGGGCGTCCATCTTGGCGTAGAGTTTCTTGTAGAAGGCGGGGGCGTCGATGTTTTCGCCCTCGGCCATGCGTGCCTGTTCGGCGGCGCGCAGGAAGTTGGCGATGGTGACACCGGGGATTTCGGCCGGGTATTGGAAGGCGAGGAAGATGCCGGCGCGGGCGCGCTCGTCGGGTTCCATCTCCAGGATGGACGCGCCGTCAATCAGGACGTCGCCGCCGGTGATGGTGTAGGCGGGGTGTCCCGCGATGGCCTTGGAGAGGGTGGATTTGCCGGTGCCGTTGGGGCCCATGATGGCGTGCACCTCGCCGGTTTTGATCGTGAGGGAAAGGCCCTTCACGATGGGCTGATCAGGCGTGGCGGTGAGCGCGACAGTGAGGTCTCGGATTTCGAGGGTGTTCATTAGAAAAATGCGGAAAACTTTAAACGGAAATGCTGACAGGGCAGGGTGGCTCAGGCGGTCGGGGCCTTGCCGTGGAAGTTGATCTCGATGTGCTTGGCGGCGTAGCCCGTCGGCAGGAGGCGACGCAGGTTTTCGAGCAGGTCGGCCGGCAGGTCGATGTCGAGAGTACCGCCGGTTTCGTCGTGAAAGTGGGCGTGGGGCCGCAGGTTGGGGCAGTAGCGGGTGGGGGCGCGTTCGAAGTTCACCGCCCGCACGAGTTCGTGCTGCACCAGGGCCTCCAGGCAGTTGTAGACGGTGGCCAGCGAGATGGTCGGCATGACCTCCTTCACGCGAACGAATACCTCGTCGGCGGTGGGGTGGTCGCGCTTCTCGAGCAGGACCTGGTAAACGGTTTCGCGCTGGCTGGTCGGGCGCAGGCCGCTTTGCGTGAGGCGCTCGGCCAGAGGTGGGGGTAGTTGGGATTCGGCGACCGGATTCATGGTGAGTCGGACAACCAATTTGGAATGGTTCCAATTCGCAAGAGGGAATTGGAATAATTCTAAATTAAGGGGCTAAAGACCTCGTCAGCCCTCGGGACGAAGAGGAAATCAGCCCTCTTGGTCGGCCAACCAGCGCTCCACCTCGATGGCGGCTTGGCAGCCCATGCCGGCGGCGGTGATGGCCTGCCGGTAGACATGATCGGCGCAATCGCCCGCCACGTAGACGCCCGGGATGTTGGTCTTCACCTGCGAACCGGCGACGGGTTTGAAGTAACCCTGGCCGTCGATGTCGAGCGGCGGAGCGAAGGGCCCGGTGTTGGGAATGTGGCCGATGGCCACAAACAGACCCTTGATCGGGAGAACGGATTCTTCGCCGGATTTGACGTTCCTGATCCGCAGCCCGCTGACGGCGTCCTCAGCGACGCCCTCGACGGCGACCGGCACGCTGTCCCAGACCATCTCGATCTTTGCGTGCGAGGTGGCGCGATCGGCCATGATCTTGGAGGCGCGCAGCTCATCGCGGCGGTGGACCAGGTAGACCTTGCTGCAGAAGCGGGTCAGGAAGAGGGCCTCCTCGGCCGCGCTGTCGCCACCGCCGATCACGGCGACGTCCATGTTGCGGTAGAACGCGCCGTCGCAGGTGGCGCAGGTGGTCACGCCCTTGCCACCGAACAGCTCCTTCTCGCCCGGCACGCCGGTCATGCGCGGCGAGGCGCCGGTGGCGATGATGACGGCGTGGGCGAGGATGGTCTTGCCGCTGCAGACGAGCTTTCGCGGGGAGCTGGTGAAGTCGACCGACTCGACCAGATTGGATTCAAAGCGGGTGCCGAACTTGGTCGCCTGCTGGCGCAGGTTGTCCATGAGCATGTAGCCGTCGACGCCCTCGGGGAAGCCGGGAAAATTCTCCACCTCGGAGGTGGTGGTCAGCTGGCCACCGGGCTGGCCGCCCTCGAGCACCAGGGGGTTGAGGTTGGCGCGGGCGGTGTAGATCGCGGCGGTGAGTCCGGCGCAGCCGGTGCCGACAATGACGACGTTTTCAACGGGGGATTCGCTCATGGAAGAAGATACCCAGAACGTCAAATGGCCGCCCGGACAAGTGAGATCGTGCGATTGTGTTAACCCTCCCGCCGACTGCTCAGGAACCCCGGCCGACGGCCACCTTGCGGAACCCTTGTCCGACGACCGGCCCGCTCACCCCGCGGGTGAGGCCGGCGATGCGGGCTGGACGGTGTCAGGAGATCGGCATGCTCATTTCGACCAACCGCGCCCAGTAGCTGCAACCCGCCGGGATGGCGTCGTCGTTGAAATCGTAGGCGGGGTGGTGGACCATCGGGCCGTCGCCGGTGCCGACCATGATATAGGCGCCCGGGCGCTCCTCGAGCATGTAGGCGAAGTCCTCGCCGCCCATGATGGCGGGCGCGTTCGGATCAACTTCGTCCGGGGTGGCAACCTGTTGCGCGACTTCGACGGCAAAGGCAGTGGCGCGCGGCTCGTTCAAGAGCACCGGATAGTTGCGGTCGTAGTCGACCGTGACCGTGGCGCCGTAGGTGGCGGCAATGCCAGCGCAGATCGCCCGAATGCGCGTCTCGGCGAGATTGCGCATGGCCGGTTCCATTGTCCGTACGGTGCCGCGCAACTGGACGGTGTCCGGGATCACGTTGAAGGCTTCGCTGCCGGTGCGGAAGGAGGTGACGGAGACGACCATGGCCTTCATGGGATCCGCGTTGCGCGCTACGACCGACTGCAACGCGACCACCAGCTGCGCGGCGACCAGGGTGGAGTCGATCGCATCATGCGGCCGGGCGGCGTGCCCGCCGCGGCCTTGCACCGCGATGGAGAATTCATCGGTCGCGGCGAAGAAGGCACCGGGGCGGATCGCGAAGTGTCCCAGCGGAATGCCCGGCATGTTGTGCATGCCGTAGACCTCCTGAATGCCGAACGTTTTCATCAGGCCGTCGCGGCACATCTCGAGCCCGCCCCCGCCGCCTTCTTCGGCGGGTTGAAAGATCACCACCGCGGTGCCGTCGAAGTTGCGGGTCTCCGTCAGATATTGGGCGGCCCCGAGCAGCATGGCGGTGTGGCCGTCGTGGCCGCAGGCGTGCATGGCCCCCGCGTGCACCGAGGCATAGGGCAGGCCGGTGGCCTCGGTCATGGGCAGGGCGTCCATGTCGGCCCGCAGCCCGACCACCTTGCCGCTGGCCTGGGTGCGGCCGTGGACGACGCCCACGACCCCGGTGCGACCGATGCCGGTCTTAACCTCGTCGCACCCGAAGGCCTGCAATTGGTCGGTGACAAAGGCGGCGGTGCGATGGGTTTCGAACCCGACCTCCGGGTGTTGGTGCAGGTCGCGTCGCCAGGCGGCGATTTCAGATTGCAGTTCGGTGAAGCGGCTAAGAACAGGCATGGGATAAAGGCGATAGGGTATGTATCCTAGGTTAGGACCGGTAATTGTTTATCAGCGTTGAAGAGAGAGACATGACGCGAAATCTGTGCACCCCGATGACAACGGGCGCTCCGTATCCTCTGCCATCGAACGAAGCTGAACGCCTGCGGGTGCTGCAGGAGTGCGGTGTATTGGATACGGAGCCGGAGCAGGAGTTTGAGGAATTGGTACAATTGGTGGCACGGCTTTGTGGGATGCCGATGGCGTCGATCACGCTGGTAGACGAAGCGCGGCAGTGGTTCAAGGCTCACGTGGGCATGGGCACTCGCGAAACTTCGCGTGACCTGGCTTTTTGCGCCCACACGATCTGCGAGCCGGGCGGCAATTTGATGGTGGTGCCCGACGCCACCCGTGACGCCCGCTTCGCCCACTATGGCAACGTCACCGGTGAGCCGTATATCCGGTTTTACGCCGGAGCGCCCTTGGTCACGCATGACGGGGCGGCGTTGGGCAGCCTGTGCGTACTTGATCGCAAGCCACGCGAACTGTCGGCCGACCAGCGCCGGGTGCTGCAGGTGCTGGGGCAGCAGGTGGTCAACGCTCTGGAGCTGCGGCGCCTGATCCATGCGCAGGACAAGATGATTCATGAGTTGGAGGCATCGCAGCGCTCCCTTGAGGCCGCCCGGCTCGCCGCCGAACGCGCGATGCAGGAAAAGAGCCGCTTCGTGGCCGGACTCAGTCACGAGCTGCGCACGCCGCTCAACGCCATCATCGGTGGCTCAACCCTGCTGGCCGGCGAGACTTTGTCGGAAGCGGCGACGGAATACGCCTCCACCGTACGCTCCTCCGCCGAGATCCTGTTGGCGCTGGTCAATGACGTGCTGGATTTTTCCAAGATCGAGAGCGGGCGGCTGGAGTTGGAGCACGTCGCTTTCAACGTGCGCGAGGGCCTCGACCGGGCGGTGACCTGCGTGGAAGGTGCCGCCAAGCTCAAACACTTGCAGCTGCAGGTCAGTGTCGATGACGCCGTGCCGCGCCGGTTGACCGGCGATGTGACCCGCCTGCAGCAGATCCTCATCAACCTGCTGGCCAACGCGATCAAGTTCACCGCCCAAGGCAGTGTGCGGGTGCACCTGGGCATGGACGGCGCCAGCACGCCGGTGTCGCCGGTGCTGCGGTGTGCGGTGACCGACACCGGCATCGGCATCGCGCCCGGGCAGGTGGAGCGGCTCTTTCAGGATTACATGCAGGCGGATTCCTCCATTGCGCGGCGCTATGGCGGCACCGGCCTGGGCCTGTCGATCAGCAAACGGCTGGCCGAGCTGCACGGCGGCCGGATCTGGGTCGAGAGCACGCCAGAGCAGGGCTCGACGTTTCGATTCACCCTCGCGATGCAACCGGCGGCCGAGCAGACCACGCCGCCCTTCCTGAATCCGGTGCCATCCGTTGCGACCACCCCGCCGCTGGCCGTATTGGTGGCCGATGACAACCCGGTCAACCAGCGCTTCGCGGGCATGCTTCTGCGGCGACTCGGTCATGAGGCGCAATTCGCGCACAACGGCCGCGAGGCCTTGGACAAAGTCAAAGCTGGAGGGATTGATGTGGTCCTGATGGACCTCGAAATGCCGGAACTCGACGGTCTCGCTGCCACGGCGGCCATTCGGCGGGAAGTTGCGACGGAGCAACAACCGTGGATCGCCATGGCCAGCGCCCATGATGTGGTAACGCACCTGCAGCGCTACCGGGATGCGGGCATGGACGACTACGTGGCCAAGCCGATGCGACTTGAGGCGATGGCCGACATGCTGGCCCGGGCCCATGCAAACCGCAGTCAGCGCCCGGGAGCCACCGGCTAGGTAGGCGAGGGAAACCTGCCTGCTATAAATGGGTTGTGAAAAATCACCAAGGAAAGACTCCGGCGTTAAACGGATTCGACAACGACCGCTTGGTGGTGTGAGGTGGCGCCACCGTTACCCCGTCGGTTCGTCATGAAACGCACGCGTACCTGTTGCTCCCCCGAAGCCCCCCGGCCGCCCACGGCCGCTGAAGTCTTTGAAGCGTTGTGCCGGGACGCCGCCGAGCGGCTGCAGGTCGACCTAGTCAGTGTGTGGCTGTTCGATCCGGGCAGGACCCGCATCACCTGTCAGGCCAGCTTTGACGTCACGGCGGATGCACTGAGTCGGGACAGGTGCTCCTGCGTGAGGACTTCCCGAATTATTTCCAGCATCTGCTGGAGGAGACGGTCATCCGTGCGCCGCGGGCGCGGGAATACTACCAGACCCGTGATCTGAAGGAGGCGTATTTTGAACCCATGGGGGTGATTTCGTTGCTGGACTTCATCCTGCACGATGGCGCGGTGCCGCTGGGCGTCATCTGCAGCGAATCACGGACCCGCGAGCGGCAGTGGAGTGACGCCGACGTGAACTACCTGCGCGCACTCACCGCGCTCGCATCGCGCTTCTTCAAGGTCAACCCCGACATCGGGGCGTCTATCTGAACGCGCCTGGTTTGTGGTGCTTCACCACCCGGCGCTGCGCCGGATGCGCAGCGGTTCGTAGAGGTCGGGGGGGAGCTCCTGCAGGAAGCGGGAGGGGCTGAGCAGCATGCCGCCGGGGCCGGCCTTGGTGGCGATCTTGGGGTAGCAGAGGTAGAGTTCGTTCTTGGCCCGGGTGACGGCGACGTAGAAGAGCCGGCGTTCCTCCTCCACGTCGCCGGCCTCGATGGAGCGGCGGCCGGGGAACAGTCCGTCGGCACAGCCGATCACG
>Ga0181607_10000829_pt1 | contig 27247 bp, 23 predicted proteins | sample 041ome_9_FD_132420 | JGI IMG/M metagenome (GOLD analysis project Ga0181607, IMG submission 132420) | Coastal salt marsh microbial communities from the Groves Creek Marsh, Skidaway Island, Georgia - 041413US metaG (megahit assembly) | ecosystem: Environmental > Aquatic > Marine > Intertidal zone...
AAGATAATTGATTGCTATGTTTACCTTGTCTGTAGCTTTGAAGCCGGCCATTTTAATCACCTTCATTCTATCTTTGAGAATGGGATCAATTTTGTTTTCATCATTGAAACTCATCACAAATACTGCTTTACTCAAGTCTATATCGATGCCTGAGAAATACCTATCATGAAAAGTTGAGTTCTGTACAGGATCTAAGAGATGACATAACAAGTTTGATATTTCTTTTCCAGACGAGGTGTCGCTTATCTTATCTACTTCGTCGAAGAAGATGACTGGGTTCATGCATCCTGCGTCTCGAATCACTTCGACTATTCTCCCAGGCTTACTTCCCTCGAAGGTGTATTCGTGTCCTTGCAAAAAGGCGCTGTCTTTGGCACCGCCGAGCGCAATTAGAACAAAAGGCCTTCCAAGAACTTTACTCAATCCATTTTTCACCAGTGTAGTTTTGCCGTTGCCGGGAGGTCCTCTCAATGCAAGCACCTGACCTGTTCCAACATCATTGGAGATCCACCCCGAAATCAGTTGAATTACTTCATCCTTTACATGTTCGTGGCCGTAGACTGCGTCGTCGAGGGTTTTTCTAGACGACACTAAAAATTTATATATGTCCCTTGAAGAACTTGTTTCTCTGTTCAGTGGAAACTTGACGTATTTTCCCATAGGTAGCTTCTCAAACTGAGAAAACCATGCATTCAACTTGTGAAACTCGTTTTCATGAGGCTCCATATTTTGGAACGAGTTCAGTCTGGTCATAAGAAATGATTTCGAACGATTCGACGTATCTTCTAAATTCATAATTCTAAATTTTAAAGGCACATCATTCTTACTTTGTTCTTGCAAAGCTTCGTACTCCTCTACCAAGTTCCTTCTTTTTTTCTTGGACAACTTCTTGTAAAATTTCTCCTCTATGTCTGTAAAAGTTTCTCGTATATCTTCAGGTTCATCTTGATCACCGTCGTATGATGAATCGCTATCTTCATCCGATGTTTCATCTAGAAAGCGATTCTTTTTCTTTTTACCTTTCTTCTTCAAGCCTTCTACATGTGAACACAACTGTGTTAGCATGATGAGTTTAGCTAACTGAGGATCTACCGTTTCGACTGGAGCAGGCACCGGTTCGCGAATAGACATGATGTTCGGAGTGCCTACGTAGTCTATTTCAAAGTTCAAACCGTTGAAACTCTGAGATCTTGTGGTCGGACCTTTTATTTTTCTACGACTGCATACTCTGGATCTTTTTGGTCTGCGCAAACGTTTCTCTTTTACAGCATTATCGAATTCGTAGTCTATCAATCCGATAATGTTGCCATGTTCATCTACATCACTTGCGTCTTCATCATCTTCAGACATTGATTCACTTTCCAAAGTTTCACTATCTCCACGGTCTTTGATTGACCGAGTTTTGATTCTTCTTTTAGCTTTCACTTTTTTGGTTTTGGATTTAGGTTTAGATTTAGGTTTAGGTTTAGGTTTAGTTTTACCCTTACCTTTACCCTTATCTTTACCCTTATCTTTGCTTTTGCTTTTAGACTTAACTTTAGAAGACTCAATCTTACTCGACGGCAGCGGACTTTTCTTACTGTCCTTGTCTTTGTGTTGCGGGTCTTTCATTTATTTACAAGTCTTTTTTCTTTATACAGATTTTTATAAAATATTATATAAAATATTATATAAAATGCCTACATTTGCTAAGATAACTCAACTAGCGTTCGCTGGAACTTTATTGTTTACATCTCTGTATATGTCGCTAGGGTTCAACGAATGTGACTGCGATAACGCACGAGTATACATTCCAAATCAGATTGTTATGATAATGGGCGTGCTTGGAGTAGTTTTGACGGTATGTAATTGTGGCTTCGATAACACACCGTTTGGCCACGCCAGTAACACTTTAGTTCCCGGTATGATTGGCTTAATATGCTCTATTATAATGCTCACTGGCGATAATCAATGCAAGAATTGTTGCGACGAAGAACCCTGTGAAGAAGGTACTAAAAAGAGCTGCTGTGTGTCTAAAAGCAAAGTGCTTTGGGCACAGCTAGCGATTTCGATCGTACTTGCTGGATGGGGGAGCTGGTCCGCGATCGGACAGTGGACGAAGAACAAAGCAGTCAAGACTGCTAAAGCGGCAAAGAAAAAGGTCGTAAACACTACTAAGAAAGCAAGGGATAATCTGGCTGAATACAGAAAAAAACAAAAATTAAAGAAAATGAAAGCTAAAGCTGAAGATGAAGGCGACGATTATTCCTTTTCAGATTTAGACATGGATTAACCAAATTTAAAATAATTCTGTGAATAAATGAACTATCGTTATTATGATTCGAATAATTACACTACTCTTCGATCTCAGTACAAAGCGCAGGCTGATATGTGCAACAAAGGAGTAAATCCAATTAGAAATCCATTTCCAGCCGCCTACATACCGGACGTGTTCTCTTGTGGAAATGGTACTGTTTTACCGCACAGCTGGCCTCCTTCATCGCAACCGGCGCAGTGCTCTACATCAAACGATATGAAGCAAGGCGATTACATGCTTCTGAAAGCATCAAAGCATTGCCCTGTTAATCAGTAATTACTTATGCCTATTCTATCGGTCGATAATTTTTGTATTTACATTACCGGCGTCAATTAGATAGTTCTAAGCGATTTGAATAGGGTTAACATGTTCCTCATAAAGGAGTATCATAATAGTTTACCATTTTTATTTATGCACTGAATAAAAATCTATTATAAAAAATAATAAGTACAATAAATGGAAGATTTCAAAACTCCTTGTAATTCAAGCTATGCTGAGTATGTTTCAGATGCCCGAGAAAAACACCTGAACTATAAAGAACTTTTTTCTCCAGTAGATTCTGGGTCTTGTCCAGATATGTACAAGCTTGGAAGAATTGATACCGCGCCTGATTTAAGATCGATGCAAAATCTTGAAAACCAAACTCTTGCCAATGTTTGTATCTGTTCTAGTGACAAAGACGTTTGTTCCAGGAAAAATATGTACCCTCTTTACAATGCTTCTTGCACAGTGCCTTGGAAGAAGGACGAACTCAAAGGTTGTCAAACTTCTTACTTCAATACTAAAGTATAATGTATAATAAATGGAAGACAAAACAAAATTTTTGATAGCAGGTGTAGCCAGTTTTATAATTGGAACAGGATACTATTTGATGATGTCGTCGTCAATACCAAAAGAGAGCAATTGCAGTTTTTCTGCAACAATCTGGACAGATATTTTCGCCTTCATAGTAGGTATTGCCTTGATTGTAATGGCTTTATACTCTCAATTTAAGGAAAGTAAAGCTTGGTTCAATCTCGTTATTTTTATTTGTGGAATGGCCATCGTTGTCGAACATATATGGCAAGCTGTCTTCAACAAACTTTAGATTTCTATTTGAAACATAAAATAGAAATAATTACGGAGATTTGTTGACGGCACGCCACGCATCATAATAGCCTTGTTCTCGACTAAGCGATGCGTCGGTGCGAAGTTGCCTGAACAAAACCCATATGAGCAATAAACACGCTAACACTACGACTATAGCTATCTTATCTTCTTTATTCATTTTTGTTACAGAAAAAATAAAAATGTTATGACTACAAGACAGGAAAGCCTAAACTTCCACCTGATATTCGAATGATATTATTATTTATGCACGACAGATAAAATTCGTAAGTTTGCCGAATGTTAACACCAGAGCCGTTTGCGCCTCCAGGCGCTTCGCCTGGAGCTCCTGTCAGAGGGAGTGTTGTAGTACTACCAGCGAGATTAGAGTTGGCTGCAATCGCAAGAACACTTGCTTGCGGTATGATGCTAACATTACTGAGTTTTCCGTAGTTCGTACTTCCCATGGGGTCCAGAGAATTAAAATCCAGAGAATATGAATAGCAATGAAACCCTGCGATGACAGGTATACTCGGCGCGTGAAAATATGGGTTCACATAACTGTAGTAGTCTGCACCCATGTTTGCGAGACGTGCAGTGTTTTCGTATACAAGAGAAATATTGTCCAACGGATCGACTGCGTACTGCGAGTGGTATTTGGCCGAGACTTGTGCTATGTTTCCCATCAAAGGAGAACCAACCGTGTAGACAGATCTTTCGCTTGCAAACGTACTATTTCGCACGGCAAAAAACAAAACTTTAATCGCGTGAGAAAGTCTTAGATCAATTCTTGGATCAGGAGTAATAGTTGGAGTGTATACAATTGGTTGAATAAGTTGTGCTTGTTCGATTAGTATATCGCGAGGAGAACAAGCCATACGTTTACGTTCATCGTTCGAAACAATTGCGTAATTGGCCCAAACTTCAACCTTGGACAAAGTAGGTTCGCTGCTGTAATTGGCCAAATCTGAAACAGTTGGAACGCGCCTGAATTCAGTATTGCTATTGTTTGTCGGAGTTTCTCCAACCAAGAGTTCGTTCCAGTCTCTGAAACTAAAATTGATGCACATGTCTGTGTAAGGCAACGCTGCAGTTGGAAGGGCTACGCCGGTATCGCGAGCATAAAAGAAAGGAAGTGGAAGGTTTAGCCAAGTTTCCTGAGGCTGACCTTCGGTTAAATCTCCCGAGGCAATTCCAGGATTTGTTTTTGAAGGAGGAAGTTGAAAATTTTGACCTATAGCAGGAACTGCAGTCGGCGGATCTGTTAAGTCTATCAATGATTTTGTTTGACCTATCATAGTATTATAACCCGATTGTTTTGCGGCAGGAACAGTGAAAGCAGCCCACATATCGAGATGGAAGCTGTCGAATTTTGCAACTAAAAGATCGTTGCAAGTAATAGAAACTTCTTTGACCAAGTTGTGCATTAGATTTTGAGTCCAACGAAGGCGCAAGAAATTATCAGCCCCGGTCCTTGCTGTCACGTTGGGAAGAGCAACTCTTAACCAAGTATGGAGGAGATAATCACCAGCTCTTGAAATATTCACAGAAAATTCTTTACCGAAGCCTGCTTGACCTTTAGAAACGGGCAATATTACAGGAAGCTGAGTAAACCAACTAGCTTTTACAGTAGTACGAACAAAATATGAAACAGAACTACCGCAACCGTATAAATATTTTTCTAGTTCATCATATGTTGCAAGATCGATGAAACCTGAAGTCAAATTAGAAGTGTAATTGCTACTCATTTAATTAATGAAAATTTTACTTTTAATAAGTAAATGAATAAATCTGAGCTGCAACAATTAAATTTAAAAGAACTGAAACAAAGAGCCGTTTCGAAGGGTATCAAAAAAAAAGGCCAAGGTTGGTCAACGTGTTGTCCGCCAAGTGGAAGAAAATCCGATATTATCGCTGCGCTTATCAAAACCCCTAGAAAGTCGTCTAGAAAGTCGTCTAGAAAAGGTCCATCCGAATCAGCTACAATATTTCCTGTAGGATACCGAATGAAGGGCAACGACGGAAACCGATGGGAGGTCATGGCTGATAAAAATGGGACGAAGAGATGGAAAAGAGTTTCAGGACAGAGCAAGAAGAAAGGACGGAGAGTTCCTTTGCGGCAACCAAGTAAACGTTCGTCAAGTCCGTTTTGGAAAAATTATACTGGAACGAAAGGTCAGCAGTATTACGAACGCAAAATAGAAGAAATGTATAGAAGATACAACATACCTAGAAATGCCAGACAAAAACAAAGTCCTAAAAAATATTACGGAACAAAAGGTCAACAGTACTATCAACGCAAACTAGATGAAATTGAGACTAAGTACAAGAAGAAGTTTTCTACAGTAGCTTGTAGCAGAAGAAGGAAAAAATCTTGTATAAAAAGTCCAAGTTGTAAATGGATTGTCGGAAAAGGTTGTAAGAAATCTATGAAAGGTGCTGGTAGGGTCTTTTCCAAACCAATAGTGTACGAAGAAGAAGAAGAAGAAGAAGATTTTCCTGAAGTATTCATGGATCCATACTACTCTTCAACTAGAATTATTGACAATTATATGACTCCTGATGTAAGATCGGAGTTAGTTACATCTCCAAATTTCGACAGAAACTACCGCCGAAGAGTAAACTCGCGAAGAATGCGAGATTCTTTACGAAGACTTAGAAGTCCGCCGCGAGAAATTCCTGAACAACGAAGAATGAGAAGTAGACGTAGACGTAGAAGAACGAGAAGTTTTGATGAATCTGATTTATAACGGCACAATTTCAACGGAACAATTCTTCCATAAACCATTATCTAACTTTGTAATCCGAGTAGTTTGAGGCAACTTCAAAGCCTCACAAGTCGCTTCTGTTTCCCAATTTGATTCGGCGATTGTTCTCAAAGGATCATCTTCTGATTTAGAAACATTTAACTGATCTCGTAACGCAGGATATCTTAGCAACATGTACTTGCCAACCATGTACATCCATAAATAGTTGTCTTTCGGAAAGTCGTCTAAAATTCCAGGAAACTCTTTGTTCACCTTCGATATAAATTTATTTCGACCTTCAACGCCAGATGCTCCTACTTTGAGGCCTAGTTCATACCACCTTGCCGCAACTTGACTTCCTCTTTGTCCATACATGAAGAATGTTTCCGGCGTCACGCTGCCGTATCTTGTAGCATCGAAGCAAAAAAATGGGGCTGCGCCTATTAAGTTAGGCAGCCAATTTCTTAAAGGTTCATTCATAAAAACTGTACCATCAATTACAGTACCGCCGTATTTTGAAATTAGGTACAATCCAATGAAATCGCTTTTTACCGCAAGATTCCCATCGCAAGACCTTTCAATTCGTTTGAGTTCACGCTTTGGTATATACATCTCTATGTTACTAGGATTGAGAAATCGGATGTCTTTTACTTCTCCAATCGTTTTCCAATTCTTATAGCATCGCTTTACTATGTCTGGAATCTTCTGATTCGGCGGTTTTTCCCAGAAAGCCCACACTGGTTCGATTTTGGCTCTTTCGAATGGTTCAACTACTCGACGGGATAGAAAGTACACCGTCAGTATCAGTACAATTAAAAATAAAATTATTATTACATAACGCATTTATTAATAATAAATTTTTATACTTTTTGAAAGTATAAAAATAATTATTTGTTTGGACTTATAATTTTTACCTGTTCATCACAACATGACGCAATCTTATCTTGAAGGTAAGCTGCTAGTATAATAGAAAACCCGAAAACGAGCCCTGACATGGTTTTGATTTCTATTAATATTGAATATGAATTTCATTTTTAACCTTTGTACATGTTCAACGCGTTTTCGAAAGACATTTCTTGTTTACCAAGGCGTTTGTTGACTAAATTGTGAAAATTCCAAAAGAATGTAAAGAGTTCTTTTTTTCCTTTCAAGGCTTTATTGATGTCTGCTTGAGCCATAAATTCCTTCGCGTGTTCAGTGCAGTTCTTACACGGAAGAAGAAATGGGATTGCTTCGATGAATGCCTTCATCTTCTGTTTCGCAAACATTGTAGGATTGACAGGGTAGTTCAATGCCATTGAATGGAGCATGTACCAGTAGTGTGGACCAAATTGTGACGGTTCTCTTTGTGGCTGAATATCTCTCCAATTTAATCCAGACGGCGTCGGATTATTAAAATTTTCTTTTTTCGTAGGCGGCGGTGGTCTATTGTAATATAGATTCATGTTGTTGTTGCTATGCATATTATTGAGTGTGCAATACATTTTTCAATTTATTATTAGATTGAAAAATTCTTTAAGGAAACGCGATAGCAGTGACATCGTTACCGGCACCAGCCAAGCAAGTGTTGATCGACGTCGTCATATCAACACCAGAGATTGCAGTACGGGCACCGCCAGACGACATGTTAACAATAGAGGCAATAGACTGGCCTTGTTCATTAAATGTTCCTCCGAGAACAGCAAGAGCTCCAGGTTCTAAGTCGAGAGAAGGGTTGGCGCTAACCTGGAACCAACCGCTATTGCATGGAGCAATAGCAAGATCGCCTCGGATTTTATCACCTTGCGAACGAAGTCGCGAGTTGATATTTGCGGTGATAAATCTGTCGAAAATTACCGGGTTTTCCCCAGCGTCCGCGGCAAGATCCGAACCGCTGATCCCCATAGCAGTTCCCGAGAGGACAGGGGCAAGCAGCGACGGGTTCGCCGAATTCACGACCATGCTTCCATCCATGCCAACCGACGTTGATCCAGCCATGTCGAAACCTTCTTTGGTTCCGTATCCGAGACTACTTTGAGCAGTGTTGCGCGAGGCTGTGAAGGGTGTTCTAGGGTCATAGGCCATGTTTTCAACGCTAGGAAGGTTGAGTGATACACTCGCTGGGATAGATCCACCAAACTGTCTTGTAGCGATCATAGTTTGCATTTTGGGACCGGTGCCGATGGCAGCGGGTAAAATATTATTATTGCTAACTGATGAAAGAACAGCAGGCGATGCAGAAACCATTTGACCACTGCGCGCTGCATTCATGCTGGATGCCATCGTCGGTACAGCTCGTGTAGTCATTTGGACGTTCCCGTAATGTTCCATGACCGGATTATGATCCGACAAACCAATGATAAGTGCTGCACTAGCAAGTGCTATAGCGCCGATTCCGGCTACTTGATTCGAGTCAAACATATTTTCTTATACGAAAGATTTTTTTTTAGGTTCGAAAATTATACTTTTAATCGAATCTACTTGTTTGCGCATTACAAGAAAAATGAAATACTTTTCTACTAATTCTTTGTCGTCTGAAAATATTTTTCTGAAATTTCTATTCGTCAAGTTCAGCGGCGGAGAGAATAAAAACACAGCGTCAAACTTTTTCAAAAATTTATCGAAAATTAATTTATCTCCTCGCATCGCACGATGCAACATAATTAAACCTTTCTTTAACCAATCAAGACTCCATTTATTCAGAAAATAAACTTTATCCAAGGTTAAGTTTCTCAACTTTTCAAACACAGCCCTTCCTTTTACAACTCGTCGACCAATCTTTTTGTTCATCATATAGAAGGCTAAGTTTCGTTGAACTGGATTTTTAATATTCATCAATTTTTCTTGTATATGTCTATCAGAAACCCATACAGAAGTCAAACACCTTGTCGGAGATCTATCTTTCCAAGGAAACAAAGTTTTCAAAACATCATCGATGTTGACATCAAATCTACTTCCGACTGTTGTGAGTCTGGAAAATTTTGATTCAAGATCAGTATACCTCACGATATCACGCAAAGACATATTTGGTCTAATAAAATTGGATAGTATCTTTAGAAAAGCATAATTCGATCGAGAAGTACGACGACGGCTGACATGAAACAAAACAGTTATAATAAGATGCATCACATCTTGGCTTCTTGAAAAATCTTCGTACCCATAACAAGATATAATATATCCCTCGTCGGATACGCCTCTTGATCTTCCAAAATCTATAATAATGGGCATGTCGTTTTGTAATATTATGTTTGTAGGACACAGATCATTGTGCATAAATTTATTTGTTTCTTGAACCTTCTTGATTTCTGAAAAAATAATATACAAATACCTTGCTAACTTGTTCGTATTAAAATTTGAACTTTGTATCCACTCTAGCAAGGTTGGACCAGCTATATATTCTGAAAGCAACTTCGTCCCGCAATCGCTTATACCTACTGTTTTCATAAAATGCGATGAAAACTTGTTCACGATATGAACACCCACTTCGCACTCTCTTCTCAGAACAGAGTTAGCGTCCTTCAATGCATACTCAACACCAGAATCCGAAACAATTTGAACAGTAGACTTTTTAGAACGCTTCAACTCTTGGACGATAGTAAAATTTTCTGGATATACTCTAGGCACATCGAACGTTTTAGATGGTATAATACCGTCGACCCAATCATCTATACGTAAGCTACTTCGTAGTTTTAAAATAGTATCTTGCATGTAGTCTAAAATACCTTCTTTACTCAAATATTTCTTAAAAAAATCCAAACCTGCTGAAGCTATTTGCCGGGCTTTATCATCGTTCGATTGAAGCCATTGGATCTTCTCTACTAGATTCGATAAGTCCGGTTTGATCTCGACAAAATGTACACCCGGAACTAAAAATTTTTGAAACCATAATTCGTATTCACCTTTCACGATGACTACAACTGAACCCAGGCCGAATTCTGACGCTAAGCGATACGCAGCAGCGTGACCTCCTACGTGTATTATATATTTGTATTCGGCGTGCTTTGAAAAAGGTATTTTGTTGACTATATACAGTCCTGTTTTTTTAGGATCTAATGTTCTTAACCCTTTACAACCTTCTAATTTTCTAGGTCTTCTTTTCCAGGATGTGATACCGGCATCGATTTTGACCGAAGAACCTATCAACATGAGACGTTTAGAAATCTGAGCCAGCTTGATTCTTTGATTCGTTTCTGCTGTAGTACCAGAACCGGTCGAAGAGCCTCTCCATATCGCGATACTTTTCTTATCGTTCCAGTCAATGCGCTTAGGAGGAGGCCAATAATCGTTGCTAGATCTTTTAAAAAATCTCTTTTCTGATGATGCAATACGTATCCAGTCATCTACGGAGGGCATAAGTATATCAGAATTCCTAGTTGCTTTGCTGAAAGAAAAGATCGGAGCGTACTGATCGTACTTGTGAGATACAAGAGGATGAACCTTAGAATCGTAGATATGATTGTAAGGTTCGTACTTTCCTTCCGAAACTATAGGATAGTCTCGTTTGTTGATAAAAAAATCTATGTCTGGAATATGTCTAGCGCTTGTCAAACTGTCTAAGAAATCTCGCAAGGCGTTGACGTTCGTATCGTTCTCAGCTATAGGATACTCGTAACGAACCAAACAGTTGTTTGCAAACCATGTTTCAATCTTTCCATTAACTTTTCTTGGATTAAATTTATATCCGGAATCTAGAGTAATAGTTCGAAACAATTTCATATAATCAGGAGTTTGCAGTCTATCTGAGTATTCGTTGACAAAATACGCGTTTGAAAAGGGTAGAAACGTAACCAATTTTCCATCACGAATCTTAACATAGATACCTTTCTTGAACTTGTGAAATATATATCTAAATGTGTTCGTAATCACCCTCCGAGATAGATTCCCTTTAAAAATATTATGGATTTCAGAATGAAACTTTGATTCACTCTCATTTACAGATCTACAACACAAACGAAAAACTGTAGATGACTCTCTGTACGTATCGAACTGTTCTTCATCTCCAGCCGTAAAATGAGTATGAGAAAAATGAGGATATCTTTCATTGACGCCTCCTTTTCTCTTCCGTTCAGAATCGCGCGCTAACACTGATGAATAAAAACCGTCATGTACACGTAGATGGTCTGTAGTCGTCATTTAAATTATGTACGAGTATAATTAAATAGTTTATTTATCATTTTCAAGCTCAATTAGTTTGAAAATTATGCATAGTTTCAGGTTCACAAATCATCCAAATCATCCAAATCATCCTTCCACCAAGTCATAATCATATTTCTAGGGGTCCAACCACTTACTTGGAATCCGTAGGCCCTGTACATGTTCATAAGTCTATCTCTCGGCGGGTTATTGTGAACTACTGTTAGTTTAATTTCTACGGCCCCCATCTCTACAAGATCTTGCATTACTCTTGTTAATAGGCTTCTCATCAAACCTTGTCTTCTGAATTGGCTACCAGTACACACATTCCATATACTATAATATCCATTTTGAACATTCTCAACGTATACTGATAGGAACGACAAAATTATATTACCCGAGTTGTCTACAATAGCATACAATATTTCATTTGACCTCTCCTTGTAAGGTTGCTGAAAACATTCAATTGAAAGTGCATTTAATTGCAATCTCAAGGCACCGTCCATATATCGAGTATTTTGTATTTTTACAATATTACCTTCTCGAAGTCCTACAAATGTATTGTGTAATGATGTACCCCTATCAACAACTTCTCTTGCCGCTTCTTCAGTCTCCGTTTTATTTTCTTCAAAGAAGACACTGACGTTCGGGTCTCGTGGCAGCATCGGCGGCAAACTCAACTGTACATCGCCTCCTCCATCGTCTTTGGCATCGTCTTTGGCAGCGTCTTTGGCCTCGCGTCTGGCCTCGCGTCTGGCCTCGTGTCTGGCAGCGAGTTTGGCCTCGCGTCTGGCGTCGTTGACAGCGCCTGTGCCTTGTTGCGTAGTTTGCGACGGAGTACCATACGGATATTGAATCCTATCTTGTTGTAGACGCGTATTATAATATTTTCGTGCCTTCTTCATGAAATCATCATTTTCCTCTTTATACATGTCAAGAATATACTTATCGTATCCTTGAGCCCTTTGTACTGTCTTGTACGTTTGTTTTTCTCTAATAGCTGGGTTCGTCTGATGTACTATGTCTGTGCTTCGACGTTGTAAATAATCAACTAACTCATTATCTGTATAACCGGGAGGACTCCCCGTTTTCGCCGTTGTATATTGTATAACCCTTTGAGCATACAATCTAACACTATCTTGGTGTGGGAAATTTTCCATGCATGTTGCTACATGTATATTAATATTGTTGTCGGTGCACCCAGGAAATAAGCCCCTTCGATATTTTATACAAAACTGAATTATCGCGCTTAACTTATACACATTATGCCCTTTAAGGCTTCCAGATTGAACGTGTCCAGAGGGTGTTAGTCCGTAAGAAGAAAAATGTCCAAACGGTATAGTAAAGGGACGAGAACAAACTTTTATACCAGACACAAATTTATCGTAGTCGGGGTCTCCTTCTTGATATCCGTCTGTTATGATATCTAAATCAGGAACCAGATCTCCCTTAATATAAGTTAGAGAATAGCGGAGGTCGTTTTCATAAACACTTCTACATATCGCTGACGCAAGTGTGTTTTCTGGAATGAAACACAGGCTCCCTCCCGCTATCCAACTCGCGTCATGTAATAGTTTACCAGGAGTTGCGTAAAAAAATACATTTACATTTTCAGGAACCGTAAATACAAAGTTTGGTCCATTATATTCGGGAAATCGTCCATGAGCAACAATAACAGCTGAACAATCTATGGCACTAAGATTTTTTCCTCTAAAAGTATTAGTAAGTGTACTCATTTATTAAAAATTATTTTTTTTTGTAAGCATAATAACCTCCTGTAGCAATTGCTATGATCAAAATTATGACGATGATAGGTCCTACAACAGTCTGATTTGTCATAGAATAATTAACGTCGGATAACGCTGTAGGTAGATCTCCAAGAAGAGGAGCTATTTCTAGTTTAGCTAACTGATATTCTTCAAGTTGCCTTTCGCTTGTAAACCTCATGCATTCTATCCAGCCGACGCCTTTTGGTTTTACAGTTTTGCTGTCTGAGAGGATTTGAGCATCAGAAGCTCCTTCGTATATTTCTCCCTGATCTGCAGGGAAAGCTCTTTGATCGGAACAAATACTTTTGATAGAGAAAACTTGATTTCCGACTTCGATTTCTACTTCGGTCGCGTAATATATCGTTTTAATTGAAGGAGATTGAAACACTGCTTTAATTGTTAACCTTCCGTCGTTGTACCACACCGTGTTTCCACCTTTCGTTGTGACAGAACCTTTCCACGGAAAGCTCGCTTCTTTTTTTACTTTCATAGGATTGATTGGAAAACAAGATCCTGTAATAAAGATATTTTTCTGAGGAAATTGAGCCATCGTCCAAATCCAAGCCATGCGATGTTGCTGAAGTCCAAGAAGCGTTTTCCATTCGGATATATGTTTAGGAAATCCTCGTTTTCCCTTAACAGTTCCGCCTTGGTGATCCAGCCATCCTGCGCCAGACACATTAACTGTGCTTTGAAGCGTGTCTTCGGACGCAGGAAACGTTACAGTTCCTTGCGCTTCTAAGTAAGGAAACGAATAATACATCCAGTTAACTCCAAGATCTCTTTTAATAATCGTTCCTGTTTGTTCAGATCCTTGAAGAAGAATTTGAGAACCTGACGGTACAGTCAAAATTATATCTATCTCTGCTCCAGATTCTTCATCTTGCATAAACCATCTCATTTTCTGACGATCGTCTTGTTCTTCTTGTTCTTCTTCTTCTTCTCCTCCTCCTACAAACTCCTCGTGTGGTAGTAATCCTTGTTCTACACTTTCTCCGAATGCAATGGTTGGGAGCTCATTATGAACTCCTGGTCGGTAGTCCCCAATGTATCCTCCTTTATCGTTTACGTACCAGTGTTGACAGGCTGAAGTGTCTGTTGCGCCTAGAGTGAGTTGAAATGAGTGACGAAATAATTGATTCGTTTTTTCTAGAGCGAACAATGTTGGATTCTGCGCATCTACGGTATGCCCAACAATCGTTCCTAATGCGCCTATTCTTCGACTTGGCATGTCTTCGTCGCCAACAGTTTTTAGATTTAGTGCTAGAAAGAACCATTCAGAAGCCTGGAAATAATGTCTGTTGTGATCTCTAGGAAACGTTAAGACAGTTCTAGGCATATCTGGAAACTTTTCAAATGCTTCTGGCGGCAGCAATGAAAGCAATCGAATACTATCAAGAGGCGAAACATCTCCATGATCTTCTAATTGTTCTATAATTGATTTTGGAAGGTAAGGCGCAATACGGTCAAGTATTCTTTCCATACCGTCCAATTCTGTTTTTGGGGTAGCATCCATTTTATTTACACACAACAAAAATGGTTGAATAAAAATGAAACTTAAATAAACAAACTATGCAAGCAACAATGAATATGACTACCCAACACGAAAATATTTCTATGATTGAAAGTGAAACCAATCTTCGCGATGTCGTTTGGAACCAACCCAACAAAATAAAGATTATTAAAGTAGGTGCTAGTTGGTGTCCTCCGTGTCAGAAAGTTGCTCCTAAATTTGTTGACCTTGCCCAAAAATGTAAAAATGCTGAGTTCTTCTCTATTGATGTATCTGATCGAAACAATAAAAAAGTTTGGGACGCTTTCCATGCAATGGGTGGGAAGAAAATTCCATACTTTGCGGTATACAAAAATCATGAACGCGTAGCTTCCGTTCAAACTTCCGACATCTCCATGGTCGAACGAATGCTAGCTAAGTATGTCAAGGACGAAGAAACGTTTGTTGAACCCTTGCTGAAAGAAGATATTGGTCGTCTTGTTTTGTTCCCTATTCAAAACGAACCGATTTGGAATATGTACAAGAAGCATGAATCGACTTTTTGGACAGCTGAAGAATTGGATTTAAGTGCGGATCGAGCCGACTTTGAAAACAAGTTGACCGACAATGAAAGACACTTTGTCGAACATGTTCTCGCGTTTTTTGCGGCATCTGACGCAATCGTGAACGAAAATCTAGTTCAGAATTTTATGGATGAAGTGCAATGCCAGGAAGCAAGATGCTTTTATGGGTTCCAAGTGATGATCGAATCGATCCATAGCGAAGTATATTCTTTGCTCATCGATACTTTGATTGCTGACAAAAATAAAAAAGAAAAACTATTCAGAGCAATAGAAACTGTTCCCATTATTAAGAAAAAGGCTGAATGGTGCTTCAAATGGACTAATAGAAATAACGCGAGCTTTGCTGAAAGATTGGTAGCCTTTGCGATTGTAGAAGGAATTTTCTTCTCGGGTAGCTTTTGCGCCATCTATTGGCTCAAGAAAAGAGGTCTCTTGCCAGGCACTTGCACTTCAAACGAGTTGATTAGTCGAGACGAAGGATTGCATTGTGACTTTGCATGTTTGTTATATTCACAGCTTGTTAAGAAGCTTCCCAAGGAACGCGTTTACGAAATTATGGATTCTGCTGTCAAAATGGAATGTGAATTCGTATCAGAAGCGCTCCCTGTTAGCCTCATCGGAATGAATTCTGATGCGATGTGCCGATACATTCGATTCTGTGCAGACAGATTACTGTACGCGTTAGGTTATGAAAAATTTTATAAAGATTCAAACCCATTCGAATGGATGGAACTCCTCTCTATGCAGCGGAAAGTGAATTTTTTTGAAGCGAGGCCCACAGAATACGCAAAAGCTGGCGTCTGCGTCGAAGATGATGAGGGATTTACCCTTGATGCAGACTTCTAATCGATGAACTAAAAGTAAAAATGATTTCTTTTTTAAATTTTGAGAAATTTGAAAAATATGACAACTTCACTCAAAATGAACACTCAACCTCAAACAAAGAAATGGGCAGTGCCGCGCGCAGGCTACATTTACAAACTTCAGTGCAAAGCACAAAACGGGAAACCGCTAGGCTTGGGATGCGTAGAGGCGTCGTGGGACAAGTTTATTTACATTGGAAGCACTTTTGATAAGAAAAAACGGCGCGACGGACATAAATATAAGTGCAACACGGAAACTGACAGATCCCATAATAATCTGGTCTACAAGTTGATTCGTGAGAATGGAGGCTTCGACAACTGGGAGATGATAATAATCGAGAAAAAACGGTGCGAATCGTCTGAAGAGCTAAGAAAGTTGGAACAGATGTGGATCGATACAGTAGGTCCTATTCTCAACCAAGCCAAGGCGTGGGTATCAGAAGAGGAAGCGCTAAAAACTAAACACGCCGGACAGAAACGGTGTTATGAAAACCGCAGAGAACACTACAAGGGCAAAGCTTCGGACTACTACAAGAACAACAAGGAAAAGGTGTTGAAGAGGATGAAAAAGCGCAATGAGAACGATGAAGAGTTCAAGAAGAAACGTAAAATATATATAAAGGAGTGGTGGGAAAAAAAGAAAAAAAACCCCGAGTACATGGCGGCTCGGAAAAAGAAGAAGGAAAAGTATAAGGAAAAGGTAGAGTGTGATGTGTGCGGTCGGATAGTATCCAGGGGCAACCTATCAACGCACAAGAAGAAAAGTATTTGTAAACCAAAGTAAAACAAATTTCTTTTTTTAAATTTTCTCAAAATTTAAAAAGTACAGAAGTTCAAACGCATCATCATTAGTCTCTCATGCGTCGTTCTTGTAGCATCCGAAATCGTCGTTCTCGTTCTTGTTCTCGTCGTTCTCGTTGTCGTTCTCGTCGCCTCCTATTATATTGTTCTCTTTGTTCTGCAGTCATATTTCTCCGTCGTTCTCGTGCCCTCTCATTATATTGTTGTCTTTCTTCTGCAGTCATAGGTTCCCGTCGTTCTCGTCGCATCCTATTATATTCTTGTCTTTCTTCTGCAGTCATACCTGCCCATCGTTCTCGTGCCCTCGCATTATATTGTTCTCTTTGTTCTGTAGTCATATTTCTCCATCGTTCTCGTGCCCTCGCATTATATTCTTGTCTTTGTTCTGCAGTCCTATTTCTCCATCGTTCTCGTGCCCTCGCATTATATTGTTCTCTTTGTTCTGCAGTAATCTTTCTCCGTCGTCTTTGTTGTTCTTCAGCCTGAAACTGAAAAGGTCTGCGCGTGAAGGGGTCTCTATTATTAAATTGGTTAATGGAACTTCTGTTGTAGCAACGTCCATCCAAGCACCAGCCTCTACCCCGTGGAATGATGTCACTCAATATTGGATCCTCTTGTCCGTCGCAATCACGTTGTCTTCTTGCTATACATGGTACATTGATATTATCGCAACGTGGACCACACGTAAATGTATTAGTTAACGCCGACATATTTTATTAATTGTTTTTTTTTTATTACAGTTTAAAATGATATCACAATCTAAAATATTAAGATCCATAAAAAAATGACAACAAAGATGTACGTAATCAAGCGCTCTGGCATTCAAGAACAGGTTTCGTTCGATAAGATTACCGAACGGTTAAAGAAACTATGCGACGAGAGTCCGCAGCTTAACATTGATCCCGTGATAATCTCTCAAAAAGTTGTGTCTGGTGTTTACCCAGGCGTGACTACAAGCGAGTTGGATACGCTAGCTGCTGAAACCGCAGCGTACTCTGCGACGGAGCATCCAGATTTCAGTCGACTTGCTGCGCGGATAGAAGTTTCGAATCTTCACAAAAGCACATTGGATTCTTTCTATGAAACTGCAGAACAACTCTATAATTACATTAATCCTCGAACAAACCTGCACGGACCTCTTTTGGGCAAAGATACCATAGAGATTATTAGAAAATATAAAAAAGATTTTGAAGAAGCTATCGATTATAGTCGTGACTATACTTACAGCTACTTCGGTTTCAAAACTCTTGAAAAAAGCTATCTACTAAAAATTAACGGCCAGGTTGCAGAACGTCCGCAGCATATGCTAATGAGAGTCGCGATAGGAATCCATAGAGATGATATAAAATCAGTTATAGAAACCTACGATTTAATGTCGAAGAGATTTTTTACTCATGCAACACCAACGTTGTTCAACGCTGGCACGACTCGTCCGCAAATGTCCAGTTGTTTTCTGCTGACTGTGAAAGACGATAGCATCGACGGCATCTTTGACACGCTCAAGGATTGTGCTAAGATTTCAAAGCACGCTGGTGGTATAGGTGTGAGTGTTCACAATATCAGAGCGAAAGATTCGTACATCGCTGGAACTAACGGAATCTCAAATGGACTTGTCCCGATGCTGCAGGTTTACAACGACGCTGCACGATACGTTGACCAAGGAGGCGGTAAACGGAAAGGATCTTTCGCTATATATTTAGAACCCTGGCACGCAGATATATTCGATTTTTTGGAATTGAAGAAGAATCACGGCAAGGAGGAACAAAGAGCTCGAGATTTATTTTACGCGCTTTGGATTCCAGATTTATTCATGGAGCGTGTGAAAAGTAATAAAGATTGGACTCTAATGTGCCCTCACGAATGTCCAGGATTGCCTGATGTGCATTCAAAAGAGTTCAATGAACTGTATTTGAAATACGAAAAGGAAGGAAAGGGACGAAAGACTGTAAAAGCGCAGGAGTTATGGTATAAGATCTTGGAATCTCAGATTGAAACAGGAACCCCGTACATGTGCTACAAAGATGCGTGCAACTCCAAGTCCAATCAACAGAATTTGGGAACCATCAAATCGTCCAACTTGTGTTCGGAGGTCTTGCAATACACATCCCCGGAAGAAATTGCCGTCTGCAATCTTGCGTCTATTGCTCTTCCAAGGTTTATCGAAGAAGATGGAACATACAATTTTGAACGTTTGTCTGAGATAGCAGGTGTTTGCGTTAGAAACTTGAATAAAGTAATCGATCTTAATTATTATCCTGTTGAAGAAGCTCGAACTTCAAACATGAAACATCGACCTATCGGCATCGGGGTGCAAGGCTTAGCAGATGTATTTATTCGATTGAGAATGCCGTGGGAATCCATGTACGCTAAACAGTTGAACAAGGAGATTTTTGAAGCAATATATTATGGAGCTATGAAAGCATCGATTGAACTTGCAAAAAGTATGGGCCCTTACGAAACGTTTGCTGGGTCGCCCTTATCACAGGGCAAGTTTCAATTTGATTTATGGGATGTTGAGCCGTCTGATCGCTTTGACTGGAAATCTTTGCGCGAGAAAGTTATTGTTCATGGCGCTCGCAATTCTCTCCTTATTTCTCCTATGCCTACCGCGTCTACTTCACAGATTCTTGGAAACAATGAGTGTATTGAGCCTTACACCTCTAATTTGTATGCTAGAAGAGTGTTGGCCGGGGAGTTCCCCGTTGTGAATCCTTTTTTATACGACGAATTAGTAAATCATAATCTATGGAACGCTAAGACGCTGAATCAAATAATGGCTGATGGAGGAAGCGTTCAAAATCTTAATGGTCTGCCAAAGGAAAGTAAAGATATTTTCAAAACAGTTTGGGAAATCAAACAGAAATGTTTGATAGACATGGCCGCAGATCGGGGGGCTTTTGTATGCCAGAGTCAGAGTTTGAATATGTTTGTAGCGAACCCGTCAAAAGCAATCTTAACAAGCATGCACTTTTATGGCTGGAAAAAGGGCTTGAAAACAGGGATGTATTATCTTCGCAGTCGACCAAAAGTAGATGCAATCAAGTTTACGGTCAATCAGTCTGAGTTAGAAGAATGTGTTGCGTGTGGTTCTTAAACGTATAGCCTGTATATAATATTAATTTTGTACTACAACGTACTACAAAATATTAAAACAAATAATCGCAGGCCAACTTTCTTATTCGCGTGCTCAAACGTTCGTTTGAAGTTTAACATCTAAATGGATAAAGATATGGATAAAGATATGGATAAAGATATGGATAAAGATATGGACGATGTCGTGTTCACCCATGGAAAGTATAAAGGTGAAACTTATAAATATGTAAGGACTAACCACACTGAATACTTCATGTATTTGATAGCAAAACCAGCGGGTACTGTGTACCGTTATTTAGATTTTATAAGATATTGTTTGGATTATATGAGCACTGAAGATTAATTCTAAATTATAAAATATTAATTTAGAATCTATTCATCAAGTTTTTCTTCGATTCTACCGGCTTTGTGAGCGTTGTTAATGATATCGCAGAATTCGTAAAAGTCTTGTTTCATAAAATCAGAAGACATTCCAGACTGAATAATCTTTCCAGAATGAAAGACTAAAAAAGTGTTGTAGCGAGTATGTTTTAGCTTTGCTTCACGAGCTTCTGGTGATAGTACGTCTAAATATTCCTGATAAGAAACAAGTTTGCCTCCCCAATTGTTATCAGTAATTTTTAATATTTTCAAGTCAGTGATAGGCTTTGTAATCTTTTTCTTCACATTTAGTCCCGTGTATCCAAAAGAAGTTTCGAGAAGGCAGTGATAATTCTCGTTTGTATCAAGTATATATTGGTCGAATATTTCTCTGTTGATTTTGATGCCTAGAGTAAAGTCCAAGTTTCGCATCGCTGGTATAATAAGAGCCGATAAAGTCGTTTCATTGGCCTGTAATGAGTATAATTCTTCTTTATTTTTAATATTGTTCCAAATGCACCGGATGCATTGAACAGCGTGTTCAAAGGAAAGAGCTCCGGTGATTTGGAACGTACCGTTCCTGCAAACTTTGAAGTTAAGTAGTTTGTTTCCTGCGTTGATGACAACTGTAAAACTATTTCTGAACCACCTTTTATTTTTTCTTCTGGGTTTCAAATTAAATCCTCTTATGTTTCCCAGGTAGTTGATGGATATGATGGAATCCTTGGGTATCTTAGCCAGGCTTTCCTTCATAGCGTTTCCTTTGGATCCTCTGAGCGCAGGGTCGTTTGTTTCATATATAGGTAAAGCCTTCGATATTTTTTCAATGTCCAGAGTAAGGTTTGTAGTCGCTGTAAATGTACGTGTAGACACCTTCATGTCTTCGAATTTGTAGTTTACAAGTTTAGACATTTTTTATGTTAATAGTTTGTAATATATTAAATCATTTTAGTAAGTTAAAGAATCGTAAAAGTAAAAAAAATGAGCAAGGTTGATTTACTAGCCGATACCAAATATAAATTTTTAAGAATGTTCAAAAAAGGAAAGCAAGGTCTAACTGGGTTGCTTCTTAATCGTGAAACAGGCGATAAGTGTGTGTTCAAGATGTCTCAGCACATTGATTATCTTTGCGAACACGAGGAAACTGTAGCTCGTCGACTGAACGATTTAAATTGTCCTGTGTTTTCAAGATTATTAGATTCTTGTAGAATGAAAACAAATCCAGATACAAAAGCAGAACATCCGTTTGTATCGTGCAAGATTCCAATAGTTAAACACGTTTTATTTTTCGAGTACGTCAGGGGGTATTCTTTATCGAAAGTAATCAAATCAAAAATGGAAGTCGAAACTGTAGCGATACTTTCGAGTATTAAAATTATTTTATTAGCAACCCGCATGGCGTACGATAATACTAAATTTACTCACTACGATCTTCATACAAGCAATATTCTTATGACAAAGTGTGATAAGGACAAGCATCTTCTGTTCAAATTCGATGAGAATAATGTGTTTTCGGTGCCTACACACGGCTGGCTTCCAGTTGTGATTGATTACGGTTTTGCTTACATCGACAAGATAGGTGAAGGTCCTATGTACCAAAGTTTGGCTCATACTAATGTAGGTTTTATTTCGTGCGCTCCGGATCCATTCGCGGATGCAAAACTTTTTCTAGCTTCTGTAAGCAGTCACGCTGTTCGCTACAGACGCACCAAGGCTGTGTTGAAGATGAGAAAGCTGGTAAAATCTATTTTCGGAAAATTAAGTATGGATTTAGATTGCGGATGGGATGTAAACGAAGATAATTCGATAGCGGACGAATCTTTACACTTTTTATCTTCCAGCAATAAAAAAAGGAATGGTTCAATAAGCGAGCTCTTTGAAAGGTACGATCACTTTGCTGTTGACATTTTGGGAAGTCTTGTTATCTTGCCTTTAGAAACTGAATCAATGTCGCCATCGGCTGAGAAAGATGTTCTAAAATCGTTCCGAGTTTTTCTGAAGCAGTTTGCAAAGTTTGAGAAAATTGTTTTGAGTTCTTTTACCCGAATTCAAATATTAAAAATTATTGTAGATGAGGCTCGTAAAGTAATGGCGCTTTACTACGACAAGAAAACGCAAAACACTGCATCAAATCTTTTCAAGAAAAGGGTGTTATCTAATATCGATCATATAATTAATATGGCGAATGTATCTAAAATTAATTTTGAAAAAATGTTATGTTCTCTATTATTATTTTCTAGAGGATTCGAACTATACCTGGGTAAAAGGTTGGGAAAGCTTTTAAATCGTAAAAAGTCTGAATACATGTCCAAGTTATCAGTTCAGAATACGATAGAGATTGTTGGAGCGCTTGAGCTAAAGATTCGAGCAGATCGTATAATTTCTGACAACGGCGCGAGCAATTGGGTTGTTTTAGAACCATTCAAAACGCCACGAATGTGGGTACCGACATCGTCCGTTGTTCCTAAACTCAATAAGTGTCACCCTCTTACCAGAGGCACGAGAATATCAAGAATTATGAACACTTAAAAAATATAAATAATCGTAAATAAATAATGACTTCAATGCCAGCGACTTATTTACAATTTGATTCTACCTATAGAAATAGAGCTGAGGATCCTATTCCTGGAGAGTTCAGCGTGCCCGTTGAAGGAACGAGCAACTACTTTAATTCAAACCAAAACAATGTAAACGCAGGAGATCCTGTCGCGTCAGGAAGTGTTGAACAGCAAAAAAAATGGGCCTCTAACGCATTCAGTCTTTACAAAGTTGGTGAAGCTAGAACCGACCCTTATTGGTCGAATGCTGTCGCTACTTCAGGTACGTTATCGATGCCTACTACGTCAGACACCGTAGCATCTGCGGATGGAAGTACAAATTTGTTATTTGGTATTCAAAAGGATGTTAGACCTCAATATTTGAGAAATTATTATGCAGGATGTAAAATGGATTTTAGTCCTGACGGTGGCGCGACGAACTATGTCGCTGAAGTAATATCCTATGAATATTTTGACGATGGTCGTTGTCAATTTATTGTTAGACAAAGGTTTACGGAAAATATTCCTGCTGGAACTGTTTTCACTATGAAGGATCCTACCGATATCGCTTCAGGTGTCATATTTGTCCCAAATGGTGCAAATTGGGACGACGCGTATGTGCCTAATAGGATAATATTCAACGACACATTAAATGAATGGAGACCCATTCAGTCTTACGATAAGACTACCAAACTTCTTCACGTTGAAGAAGGGCCGATAGACAAACGTAGAGGTCAAGATGGAACAATTCAAACTACTGGATCATGTGCTCATTGGAGTCCTCAATCTACATTTTCTATTAGACAAGTAGCGGATTGGACTCCACCGATCTCATTTAACAACGGAGGGTTAGCTTTATTGAACCCATCGCCTGTAAACACGACCAACAACACGCATCTTTGGTTCGAGCCAAAACAGTTTCTCACAAGCACAACTATAAATCTTGGACCAAATGTTCAGATATCGCCTAAAACTGCAGAAGGAACTTGGATCGAACTCACACCAAATCCTGGCGGTACAACTACCATATCTAATGTAAACTATCAAGACACATGCACTGGCGGTTCTACAACTACGGCTATTCTTACAACAGGGCCGAACTCTTTCTGGACACAAGAAGACTTTTACAAAGGTATGGTTATCAAAGTTGACACGTATGCTACAGGAAGTCTTATAACTATTAATCAAAATACAGGGGTATCAACAAATTTTGTTGCAACATCATACACAGTGACTGTAGGAACAAACAATACATACAGTGGTGCAACTGGAACTGGTATGACCTTTACTCTTGTTACTCAATCAACAGGTACAAACGATGTAGTGTCAGCTACTATAGTAAATGCTGGAACAGGTTATCTACTCGGAGAAACCATTACCATGACACAAGCCGATTTAATTGCAATCACTGGTATTGCTACCCTAACTGTAACAACTCCTGTGATTCTTCAGTTAACCGCAGAAAATGTTATTGGAGCTAGTCAAGGGGCTGATCGTATCATAACTTTGTATGAATCCGCTACAAAAACAGTAACTTTTGCAGGATCATTACCAGACCCTTTGTTGAACAGTCATATTGTATCAGTACATCCAAGCGCTAACGCAAGAGTCGGCAACCGCGAACTTATACCTTATCCCGACCCGGAATGGAGAAATACGCCCTTTATGGAATCTGCGCAAATAACGCAATATAGAAACGAAACTGGAACCCTTTCTGTAGCCGCTGCGGCTGGATCAACAAGTATGGTGCTCAATGGCGCTTCCAATAAATTGAGCTATACCGGACACTGGATTTCATGGGTTCAGGGAGGAGGTTGTTACGCTAGAATGATAAATAATACAACACACAACTCGGACGGCACTACTACCGTAAGCTTTGACAGACCAATCGGAGGAATTCCTGCTACAATCACACTAACAAATCCTGGTACAGGATACACAGGCGCTGTAGGAGTTGCTACTACTCTATCATCCGGAACGGCCGGAGGATCTGGACTCACCGTTGATACAACCGTAGCTGCACCGCCCAATCCTATTGATACCGTAGCAATAAACGCTGCTGGAAACCATTACTCAGTAGGCGATATAGTCACGGTATCGGGCGGAGGTAACGATGCGGAGGTTACAATTGCATCTCTTGAGCCTGTGCCACAGGGAACTCAATGGTACATTCATAGCGGTAAAACGAAAAGATATGCTACAGGAGGTTTCTCTGGAAATGGATTCACTACAAACATGAATATGCAACAATGGCTACTACTTCCCTTTTACAGAGATAATGCTCAACCATTCTCAATGTCCGGATCGAACGTATCTCTGCAATCTCAAGTATGCTATGAAATCGAATTAATATCTTTGATTGTACCCAACGCTCATCTGCAAGAAATTGGCAGCAGCGGTCGTCTCGCTTACTACCCATTCCTATTCGTTTCTCTAACATCTCCTGGAACTGCTGGAGGAACTGGACCTCACTGTATTATGTCTAACAATCCCAACTCTAACCACGCGCAGTTTATTGCACCTGTAGATGACGTTAACCATCCGGATAACGCTACATTCCTCAAACTAGATGGCGACGGAATGGTTCAAACTATGAAATTTAATCCTTACAGCACTCTTCGACTACGAGTTACGCTTCCGAATGGACAGCCTCTACAATTCAAAGTAAACGACAGCTCACCACCTCAACTTCCAAACCCGCTTGGACAGCTTCAAGCAGTCTTTTCTCTCAAACGAGTTGCATAAAATGATTTATTTTTTACTTTTCAATAGAAGTAAAAATGTCTGTAGTAATTTTTAGAAAGTTTCAAGTATCACCCGAAGTACTCTCATCAAATATAGATGCTAACATGCAAAAGATTATACAAGAACATGTTGTTGGATCATGCTCCGAAAATAATGGATACATCATAGAAGCTTTCGATATTAAATCAAAAAGCGCTTCTATATCTGAATCAAATGGACTCATCGATATACTTGTACAGTTTCAAGCAGTCTGTGTTAAACCTAACATTGGATCTACATATTCTGGAAGAATATGCCTAATATTTGATATGGGGGCACTCATTGACGTCGCAGGTGTTCTTAAAGTTCTTGTACCTGTAACAGAAGGCCAAACTATTATAAATAATAAAACATACAAAACTGTTTTTGATCAAATTTTAAACACATTAACTATTCAACGACCATCTAACCCTTTCAAAATGGAAGTAGGTTCTGTAGTAAGCGTTCAAGTTTCTGGGGTACAATACAACGCAGAAACAACTACTTTCAACTGCTTTGGAAACTTGATAGACTAATTATCTTTTCATACTCATAGAGTTTGAAAACAATTTTAATCACTAGCTTGACCACGCATCCCGTACTTACAAAAGTTTCTAACCATAGTGTCATTCACCTTAGGAGTGGTGAGGCCAAGAAAGTCGCAGGACTCGCCCTTACTAGTTTTGCAATTTTTCCCCCAATGCGTATCAACACAACTTATACATTCCTGAACTTTTGATACGTCGTCCCCTCCTGGAACACAAGGAGGCGCGCGCCCTGCACTTATATTTCCTGGATTCGCAGAAATTCCTGTGCGTATAATGCCCATCAATTGATTTGGATCGCTATAACCTCCCATATAATAACAGTATGAAGGATCACCATTGCACTGCATATAATCTGGTCTATAGATGGGAATTGGAGGAGGATCATCTCGACTTCGTAGATCGTAATTTTCACGTGTCGGACGATCATGAGGACAATTGCTGTAATCTCGACGAGTTGGACCGCCAGGAATAGTATGACACCCAAGGGCGCATACACTTCCAAAATGAGGAATGTCTCTTATAACTACAGGACCGGAACCGGGCGGTGCAGGCGGGCATTTAGACGGGTCTGTTTCCCCATCTGGTACTTTGAATCCACACATCGGATTCAAAATAACATCTCCGCCCGGCGTTTTCGCTTCTATGACTTCAAAGTACGGGATTTCACCCCTTTTGCAATTAAAACCTAAACCTATTCGTTCACTATTATTGCATTCACAGGCACTTAAGTAAGGATATTGATTGGAATGTTGGTTGCATCCGCAATTATCGTTATTGGGCCCGCAACAGAATCTTTGCAATTGAGACATCTTTATATCAGTAAACAAAAAAAAAGATAATAAAAATTAGATTTACTTTAACTTATTTTTCAAGCACAACCTGGTCCTGGGGTCAAGTGATACTCAACTGGCCAACAGTTGCCGAGCACGCCAAAATAATTACAATCTTCTTTTGTACCTACCCCGGTGCATATTGACCCACCGCCATGCCACCAACTTGTTTCGTAGTGATCGCGTGAGTTTGCGGCGGCTTGCGCTGCCGCATATGCCCTAGCTTTAGACGCGTCATAATTTGAAGGGTTAGTATCGATTGGAAATTTTACATCGCTACAATCGCTTTCTTTATGAGGTATGGAGTCGCAAAGAACAACTCCTAGGTTAGTATTTTTTGAAGGGTTTCCATTATGCCAAGACATG
>Ga0181607_10000830_pt1 | contig 27244 bp, 32 predicted proteins | sample 041ome_9_FD_132420 | JGI IMG/M metagenome (GOLD analysis project Ga0181607, IMG submission 132420) | Coastal salt marsh microbial communities from the Groves Creek Marsh, Skidaway Island, Georgia - 041413US metaG (megahit assembly) | ecosystem: Environmental > Aquatic > Marine > Intertidal zone...
GCCAAGATAATAAAAAAAAATAAAAATATTACATGGTGGTATTCTGTACTTAAAAGGTTGAATAAAATCTTATTCAATCTTAAACAAATGAATATATTCACCAATCAAGACAATGTCGAACAATGATCAACAACTAGATATCATAGAAATTCATGATGGTATATTAAGAGATTTTGACGCTTCTTATGCACTATTAGATAATTATAGGAACCGTCTAACAGAGGTACAAATAAGTTTAGAATCTGCGGAATTACCAGAACGTATACGTAATAATTTAATCCAGACACGTGACGAACTTATCGCTAAGATTGATGATATCGAATCGTTGAAGTCGAAGAATTTCTATCTAACGGAAAGTATGTCTATTATAGCGGAATGGAAGGAAATCTTAAAACAGCCTGTTACAGTTAGTTTTATGGGTAAACCGTCAAAGAACAACAAGAAGAAACAGAAGCTGATAAACGAATATATGGAGATTGCTTCTAAACACAAGAAAATTGAGAAGAACGAAAGTTTGAAGGCTGTAGTGTGTAATTGTGGTAATAAGAAAGATTTTGATATCATGGATAACAATACGTATATTTGTAATATGTGTTACACACAACAAACAATAATACGTCACACCTCATCTTACACTGATATAACACGTGTGAACATCTCAACGAAATATATGTATGATCGCAAAGTACACTTTCGGGACTGTATTAACCAATATCATGGTAAACAAAATAGTACAATACCCCAGAAGGTGTATGATGAATTAGAGGAACAGTTTGAATTACATCATATTCTCAAAGGCGATAAAGACTCGCCAAAAGAGGAGAGATTTGTAGATTTAACAAAAAATCACATTTTGATGTTTTTGAAAGAGTTAAAGTATTCAAACCATTATGAGAACGTTCATTTGATTCACTACAACTTTACTGGTGTTAAGCCAGATGATATAAGTCACTTAGAAGAGCAGCTTCTCGATGATTTTGATCAGCTGACAGAGTTATACGATCGCGAGTATAAGCATTTGAACAGAAAGAATTTCATAAATACTCAATATGTCTTATTTCAGTTACTACAAAGACATAAACATCCTTGTAAGAAGGAGGAGTTTGTAATTCTGAAGACTATCGATCGTAAATTCTTCCACGACGAGGTCTGTAAAAACCTGTTTGAGATTCTGGGTTGGAACCATATTCCTTTTTTCTAGATTGTGTATTGTAATAATAAGAATACATAATCATTTTTACACTATATCAATCTGAGACGATTGTATTATTGGTGTGAATCCATACTTAACTACGAGTGTGTCTACAAAAACAATGTAATTTTGTCGTGCCTGTTTTCTTGACATCATCTTGTTATTTTCCCACGCTCCCCACTTGGATCGTTCTTTAACACTAAAAATACTTGGTTGACTAGCTTTATTGTCTCCAAACACACTCTGTTTGTAATATCCGTATAGAATAAGCAGTTCTCCATCGTCAGGTCTACTAGCTAGCCTCTTAACTTTTTCTACAGCATCATTAAAATCTTGAATATCTGTTTGTTCCATATAAGTTATCATTTTTTAATATAATGTCCTCATCTTTTTAAAAATGAAATAAATATTTCTAATGAATAAAGATGTCCGAGGAAATAGGCGAAATTGCAATCATTTTGATGTCTATTAGAGATCAAGTTAAGGTTTTTCATTGGCAGACCGAATCATACTCTAAACATAAAAGTTCTGATGCGTTGGTCAGTGCTTTAACTAATCAAATGGATCTCTTTATCGAGACAATTCAGGGTACACGTGGGATACGTTTGAAGATACCTAAAAGTAATAATATAGTTATAGACAATCAGACAAACACTTCAGTTCTTGAAGTTTTGGAGACATTTAAAATTTGGTTAACTAGTTCTAGTGGGTTATTGAGGTACTTGATGAAGAATGAGACTGATCTATTGACAATCCGCGATGAAATGTTACAGACAGTAAATCAGACTATATATTTGTTCGGATTAAAGTAAAAGTAAAAAAATTGAAATACAAAGTCTTTTGACTTTGTATAATAATAAAATGTCATCAGAAGAAGAAATTAGGTATCGTGTACATGGGTACTCATGGACGTACTCCCCCATGCTTCATCATGTAAGTTTGCCTGTTTTTGGGGTAATTGGTGATATGAGACAAAGAGGAACAAATGGTTCTGAATCTGCATCGTCAAATTCACCTGGAGAACCTGAATATTCAAGTATTGATGTTATATTGACAGTTTTAGGGTCTAATTACGATGATATAATAACGCAAAGGGTTATGGAACAGAGTGCAGAAGAACAAGAGCTTCGTAGGGATAATTCTGTTGAGCTGGTTATTGGTAGTCAAAGATATGATACGACTGACAAGAATATGTCAAACTGTACTATTTGTATGAGGGAATATGAAGCAAATGATTTTGTGACTTGTGTTGAAGGCTGTGGGCATATTTTGTGCACGGAATGTCTTAGAGAATGGGGAAAATATAATCCTTGTTGTCCGATATGTAGGAAATCAATTCGAACTACTAGATAATAAAAAGTTTGCGTAATATAAATGAAGTGGCTAGCTAACATCAATGATATATGGAGTAGGTATGGGTTTGAAATCGTACTTGTTTCCTGTGTTATAGTCATAGTTATATTAGCATTGTATAGGAAAATTACTGGTAAAACTGGATCTTGGTCTAAGGATCGTTACTATGTGATTCCACCTACTTTGACACCTGTAAAAACTATGTCTCGATCGACACCTTCTTATAGTAGTTCTTCGACTCCATCTTCGAATAAAGGAAGTCCTAAGGAGAGCAAGGGGGAAGCTGAGTGCAGGCGTGTACTCCAAGAACTTTTTGGTAGACCTTTTAACAAGGATAGACCAGATTTCTTACGTAATCCAGTGACAGGTGGTAATTTTAACCTTGAGATAGATTGTTACGATCCTCAGTCTAAGATTGGTGTTGAATACAACGGTGTTCAGCATTATGAGTATGTTCCATATTTCCATAAGAACAAGGAACATTTTTTGAACCAGAAATATCGCGATGATATGAAGCGTCGTATGTGTAAAGACGAAGGAGTTACCTTGATAGAAGTCCCTCATACCGTACCAGTAGACGAAATAAGAGCATATCTCATCAGAGAACTGAGAAAGGAAGGAAAATTATAATTTTTTATAAGATGTAATTATAAAATGTTATTCGACAGAGTACCGTATTTACAAAATTTATTATACCAGCATGGCTCTTGTATGGGTTCTGCTCCTGAATTTGTATCTAATAATAACTGGATGCGTGTATTAAATATTCTTATGCCAGATGTTTACGCGTCTATAATAAATGATAGTGATCAAAGTAAATTAATAAAAAAAATGGAAAATAATCCAGTTATGGCAGCTTATGGAATATATGAAACATGGAAATTGAGTAAAGTTAAATTTGCTGATATTAAAACATGTGAAATAGATATGTATTTACCTTCAAATCTGACGGACCAATTTAAAAGGGCAACTAATAGTTTGGATAAAGCACGAATTGCTCGAGAGCTTGTTGGACAATTGTTAGTTGCTCATGGCACTGGTTTACAAATAGCAGCTGAAAGTTTAGGATATTCTCAGTATGAATCTATATTAGAAAATGATATAACTAATCTAGGAGGTGTAACACTGATGAATTATTTTTCTTTATTTGCAAAGGCCATATATTTGATTAATATGTATGATAATATTCAGAGCCCGTCTAGCCGAAACATAAATAATATTCTTAGAGAGAGTGTTGAAATTTCATTTAATAAATGTCGCAAAATATTTAAAGATTACACTGGTAGACCTATATCTATCATATTAGATATAAAGTCTTCTGCCGTTACACCAGAAATGCTTAAATACATGATACCAGTAATGAATAATATAGGTATTCATGTGACACATCTAGGATCATTCAAATTTGACCAAATTAGAGATGTTAATGTGGGACAGAGGGTAGATAATATATCTTACGGGCCTCCTATACCAGTGAAATTTTTCCATTTAGCTGGAAATGTACAAAACGCATGTTTAACGAACAAGATAGAATTAAATGATACAGTTAGTTTCAATATAGGAAGTCTGATTACATATGATAGATACGCTAGAGGAGAAGCTAAGAAAAGATCTTATACCATACTTTCATCTACAATAGAACAATTGAAGGGTTTTAAAGATTTTTATAATTTGCATATTTTTGGTTATATACAAGAATTTGATATTGATGAAAGAGCTGCCACAATGTTGATTAATCTTGTAAACGCACGACCTGATATTTTCGATAGTGGTTTTGCATGGGGGAATGTAAATAATAAGAAAATCGCTGGTGAAATTGATCCTGCACTTTTTGACGCAACAACTGGGATGTCTACACAAATACTTGTCGGATCTTTCTGGGATAACAATTTACCTTTTTATAGTAGAACAGCGGTGAGTCAGGATTCTATTGTTCATAGAGTTAATTCAACCGTTGCTCCCGTAACATCAGTTGATTTGGATCAAATACAAGTGAATAGAAACAAACTTAAAATAACATTACAACTTAATTCTAGTTGTAACTCTACTTATAATTTTGAATTACTTATTCCAGGGTGGGTAAGAGATACAAGTGTATTCAGTAATACCCTTAGTCTGAATAATACTGTTACATTAGTCTGGACCAATATAGAAAATGACAATTATTTCGTTCAGATTACAAAAAATAGATTTTGTGGTATATCTGGTACAGTAATGTATAATACTGAGAGGTAATTTCACTAGACTTTTTTACATTAGGTTTCTTCCTCGTCAGAGACTGAGAAGGAAGGAAAATTATAATTTTTATCTCAACATAAAAATTATTCTATGTTGAGATAATAAAGGATGGACATGAAGAAGATATTAAAAGATCCACTTACGTGGATGATCATACTCATTATAATCGGTCTAATAATGATAGCTGTATTGTCTAAAGGCGATGATGGACCACAACCCATAACTTGCAAAGATGATGAAACCAGAACTAGTTGTGATGGGGAGATAGTCTGTGCACCTAAATGTAAAGACGACATGTACTTCAACTGTGCAACCAGAAAGTGTGACTGTAAGAGTCCTAATAAATTATGTGAAGGGGGTACTGTTTGTTGTACCGTCTGTGACAATGATATTTGTTGTGCTGCAGATAACCAAATTTCAGTTGATGGAAAAATTAGCTGTTGCCCACCAGGTACATCACCTGATAGTGATACGAAAACCAAATGTCTGACCACATGTGGTCTTGAAGGCGGACCTTGTGAAATAAATCAGACATGTAATAAGTTAACTGGGTTAACCAAAGAGAGTTATGACAATATGATAAAACAGCATTCTTCAGAAAAAACATGGAGAGGTGGTAAGTGGGATGATATCAGTAAGACAGGAGAAGTTTACTTTTGTTCGGATCCCCCTAAATGTATGTGGGAAGAATCACAGGCATTACCTCATTCAGTTGGAGATGCTTATCCTAATTATGATATGTCAGCTCTAGGAGGAGAAGGATTTAATAGTTTATGTCTTCCTAAGGACGGAGATACAAGCTGTTATGGTAAAGCTAAAAGTACATGCGATAGTAGTAAGTGTGATTGGGTTAATATACTGGATAGCTACAGTAAAGATACAGATGGATCATTTGAGAAAAAGTTAAATGAATGGAATAATTATACAGGAAAGAGTATTCTCGGGTATTATTGTGGTGACAACACTACCCCATGGGGACGTCTGGAAAAAGCAAGGAAGGATCCTGCAAGTACTGGATGTAAATGGCAAGATTGTTATAATAGACTTGCAAATACTGGTACTGTAGATATATTATGGGATGAACAGACGAATACATGTAGTTCTCTGAAAACAGGAAATACAACGGGAGGAATTCAGAGTCTTGTTAAGTGTAAAGGTCCAGGTGATCCTTGCTCTTCATGTACCAAGGAAGGTGAATATGCTAATTGTATACAGTGCAACAAAGAAGGAAGTCCTTGTAAGGAATGTGAAGGAGTAGGTGATTATGTTCCTGTTAATAATTGTACATCTACAACTGGATGGAAGTTTGAAGCCTGTAAATCTGGTAATAATAAAGTTATGAAATATGATGCGACAAAAGGAGCTAATAGTGGAAACTGTCCTTGGGGTTGTAATGACCCGAATAGTCAAGAATGTATCGATACAATGTCAGATCCTGCTCAGAAGGAAGTAGAAGGACAAAAATTAGGTGGAACTAGCGAAGCTTGTTTTAATGATGGTCAGATAAAGAATGACGAACCTAATTATTGGAGAGCACAAATTCCACCTACTTCTGTAAATGCATGTGACGTAGATGATGGAAATTACTGTCAGAATCCAGGAAAGGCAATATGTACCTATTCTAAAACACCTTGTGGTGAGGGAGAACAAGGATGTTATGCTACAAAATCAGATTGTGAACGACGTAACAATTGTAAACCAGGATGGATAAGGAATAGTGAGGGAACAGATTGTAATGTTTTCAAATGCTCACAGAATGGTGATTTAGTTAATAAGGATGTCCAAGCAGGTACTATAGCCGAAAATGGAAAAGATTGGTTTCATGTTAATGATTATGAAGGAGCATGTATTAGAACGAATCCTAAGGTAAATCCAAATGAAAAGAAATACTGTAAATATAATGGATTGTTTGGCTGCGATTCTAACCACCCTAGTGAAGATGCGATAGGGAAAAATTACTCAACAAAATGTAGTGGTGGGCAAGACTTGTATTGCGCAGGATCAGCTACGGATACTTTACCTTTTTTTGTTGGGAAAGCTGGTGGTCCAGAATATAAATTCTGTTATCAATTAAACGAAAAACCTTATCCATTCCAATCAGGTGATTTGTTTACGGTAGACGACAATACTAAACCATCTGATACACATTGTATCTGGGGAGGTCCATATGATAGTGGTGACGTTACATACCCTGGACTTCCAATCGATAAGCCTGAGGATGGAGTTCCAAAATATCCTTAAATTTTATAAATACTATATAATTTATTTTTGTTTATATCAGTAAGATATAAACAAATCAGATATTAGTTTACTTTACAGCACAGAAGTCAGGAACGGCATAACTACAGATAATGTATAAAGAAGGAGAGGTCAGGCAAAAGAGGAAGTGGATAGCTCTGGAATCAGGATCCTTCTTAGAACACTTCCGAGCTCTAATGATAGCCCAGATAAACAGTGTGAGCCAGATGAGGAGAGCAGCGAGCGTAACCACAGCTGAATTAGAAGAATCAGAGTCGGAGTCAGAAGATCCCTTGGCAGAATTAAGAGCGAGAAGTTCAAGCATTTATATGTAAAAAAGATTTTTTTCGTTCAGAATAACAATCAATCGTTTCTTAAGACTACTCTAGTTCTCAACACCTTCAATCTGAATGGGGTCATCAACTGTATCCTGTGACTCATTCGACTTCTTACCATTAAACTTTTTCCGTGGTGTGTTCTCGATGTATAGCCATGTGTAGAAGACATTGTAGATGTCGTTCTTCTCGTGCCAGCTTGAAACATTCTCGTCATGGTCACCCCAAAGGTTTGTGTACGCGTCGACCATATCCTCAGTTATACCGCGTTGCTTCTTGTTCCTAATACTCTTGATCTTCCAACATACAGAACAGTTACCGCAATCTGGGTCGCCCGAAGATTTAAACTGCTGATCCTTCTTTCCACCCTTCTTTACAAGATAAGAATGCCCACAATTTTTATGCTGTATAAGGCTAGATCCAAGATATAAACGTCTTTGAAGTGCCGAGCGATTATCAGATAGCTCGTCCTGGGAATAAGGACGAGTAGGGGGTACATATTCTTCATTAACAATAGATTTTTGTTGAGGGTTCATGATAGTATTTGTTTTTATTGCGCACAGGTCTTTAGATTACTCAATTTTAATTTATTGTCACAATTGTATTATAAGTTTCTAGAGCAGCTATGATATTTCCACGCGGTTGATAGTCATCTGCTGTTTTCTTTAATGTGTGTAGCATTGTTACAGTGATTGGATATTTCTGACACGAGTAGATACTTGCGTTTTCCTGGACATTATTACGAATGATTGGTGTGGTAAGAGGTCCAGACATCTTCGGTTGATAACCATGTGTTCTTATATTTTCTTTAGAAGGTAAGGTCCTTGTCTGTATGGATACCCATTTTAGGTCTTTGAGTGGTTTTTCTGTACCTATTGGGCTTTTATCATCCTTAATGATTGCTATAATGTATCTACACTCGTTGGATAGTAAACAGTATGCTTTACACATGTACATGCTATGTACTGAGTCTGGGTTTGAAGTTTTACTCATCATAGGTTGATTGAAATAGTCACTAAAATCGTTATACATCTGGTTCCTAACGGGTTCATTATAATCGATGTCTTGTAAGATTTGTCCATACTGAGCCATTTTGTTTTGAGGAGTTTTTTTTTTAAGTATAGATAATAAACAATGGATTCCACTGAAGATAAATATAAGATCGGGTATATTAACCCTAAAAATAATACCTCTCGTTTGAAGCAGGGATTACCTCTTCAAAATATCAGCAGTAGCTGTGTTTCTTATCCTGATGGAAAGTGTGATAGAGCGCGTATGTACCCTATCACACCACATTACCCTGGGGTGAATGGGTGTAGTACGGAAATTAGTTACAACAAGTGTCTGTGAGTATTCTTGCTACCTCTTTTGCGTTTTTGTTGATAGTTAGATCTGACAGATCTGTGTTTTTTGCGAACTCTTTGAGAGTAATATCCATCTTCTTCTCGCAAATCCAGTAGTATATAAGAGACGCAGCAACTGATTGTGGTCTTGCTCTGTTAAGTTTGGACGATCGGTTCTTGACACTCATATAGAGTTTCACGACCTCATCTTTTTGTTCATCAGTTGCCTTAAATTTGTCCATGATATCACAAATAATGTGTTCTGGTGTTATGAAAGTTGTGTGGATAATTGAGTCTTTTGGGGTGTTAACATTCACTATTTTCATACCCTTGAGACCAGTTTTCCTAGTGAGTCCGAACATTTTAATGAGATTTTCTGGTGTTTGGTGATTTGATGACATCTTATACGCATGGTAAATACAAGCGAAAACTATAGCTTTCCTTGAGTTTCCTCTGTAAATCTGTCCCTTAGTACACTGTGTATACAGTTCATCTGCTTTTGATATTATAGTGTCACTGAACCCCATATTCTCCACATCCTTGTTGATATTCCTTTCTTCGGACTTTCTCATCTGAACCCTGTTAGGGTCGGAAAATCTCTTACTATCCGACGGTCCGTAGTACCTCCATTCCTTTTCATGCGTAATGTTACGTTGTATTTCCTCTCCGCAATCTGTACATAGTACTATTCCATTCTCTTCAACTATGTCACAGTGTGGGCAATTATCTTGGTTAACAGTCGCCTCTTTCTGAGGGACTATTGTCTCATATTCGGCTAGTGCCTGTTCAAATAGTGCAAATTCGGCCATCGTTACTGTAGATTTAGTTATAACAACATTTTATTTTATGAATTTCAATTTGAAAGCTGTGGATATACTACTTTAGACCAGTATTAGTCAGAGGCATAAAACTGATAAATTTTTACAAAAAACTTGCTAACTAATAAATGTCAACTAAGCCTAACATACTACTGGATCTAGATCAAACAGTGATATATTCAGAACCAGCCGAAAATTTTGACTTCGAGGGAAATGCCGAGAAGATGGAGAAGATACCCCATACGGATATGGAAGGTGTATATGTAATCTTCGAACGTCCAGGGTTGCAGACATTCCTTTCGTATCTCTTTGAGAACTTCAATGTATCCATTTGGACAGCTGCGAGTAAAGATTATGCATTGTTCATTACAAAAAATATCATATTGAAAGAGCCTTCAAGGAAGGTAGACTGGATCTTTTTCTCTTATCACTGCGAAATCTCTAAGAAAAGAACTGGTCGTAGTAAATCCCTGAGTATACTTTGGGATATTTATGAAATCCCTGGATATTCCAAGAAAGATACAGTGATTATAGACGATAATTCTGAAGTGTTTGATACGCAAAGGGGTAACTGTATAGTGGCCGAACCATTTGTATTCTCTCAAGAAGGTAGTGAGGACGATGATTACTTTCAGCGATTATTGCCTCAATTGATGAAGATGAAGAAGTATATTGATAATAAAGAAGGGATTGAACCCGCAATGAATGTCAATATAGCTATTAAGAAAACTTAATTCTGATTAATTACTTAAGTGAAAAATACTTAAGTAACTAAAATGTCTGGTCTCTACATACTGAATGGCTTTTTCGAGCTATCAGCTCCAGACTCTCTTTCCTTTTGCATTGCCATTGCTTGCGCCATTAGATCACCAGCCTTTTTAGTATTTGCGTCTTGCGAGCCACTCTCATTAGTCATTCTGCTGAGGTCTCTGTTCTGTTCGAATGGATCTCCGAATTCGTCAGATTCTGAGACATCATAACCACCTGCACCGCTTCTAATAGCAACAGGCGGTCTCTTGGGAAGAGTAGTATCATCGTCACTTTCACTGTCTTCACTCAATACATCAGTGACTGGTGTCTTCTTATCGGCATTTTTCTTCTTTTTCTTGTTCTTAGGGGGAGGGATATACTCGATAGAAGAATCCGTGTCAGAGTCAGAGTCAGAGTCTTTGTTAGTTTGCCGAGAAGGTTGTTTACTAACAGGAGGGGGTGGCTTAGTAACAACAGGAGGGGGTGGCTGAGTAACAACAGGAGGAAGATTTGTTTGGATTATGTTTTGAACCCAATCAAAGGCTCTCTGACCTTCGTATTGTTCAACACTTCCATCTGTTCTGGCAATTAGAATGCAGGGGACACTAGCTACATTTATGGTTTTAGATTTGGCGATTCGTTGCCGAACCTTATCGTTATCAATACATACAGGTGTTAATCCAGTAATACCAGCAAAGTCTATAGGAGCTTTTTCTAGAATTCCCATGAGTTGTGTTGAATACGGCGAGTATTTACTGAAAAGAATAGTGCAAAATTTGGATTCCATCGTTTATGTTGTGAGATTTCTGTTTTAAATAATATTCTCTCTAACAATAAAATGGAATACGCAACTAAGATTGACGGATCTATCTGTAACAATGAGTTCATAAAGCATGTAGGATTTAGTACACAAACTAATCCTTCGATTGATGGTTATTTCAGTCAAAACACCGTTAACATTATATCAAAGAAAGTTACTGAGTTGTTGACGGGTGTTGACCCACAGAATCGCCCTATTGTTGTCCCTGACAAGACAATATGTAGTGTCATGAGCGACATATACTCCTCTTTCCGCCCGCCTACGGGTGATATATTTAGTAGGTATGTTGTTCCATCTGGAATGGGTAACGAGAGTTACATTCAGAGTATGATTGACCAGGTTATTGAGGTTATAACTATGGATGTGAAGACTAATCTTGGAATGGAGGAGAATAATAAGAAGCTCACCGTATGGTCCACTCTTCTCGGAGATTTCAACGAGCAGTCTCTTAGATCTCATCCACCTATAAAGATAAGGAATAGGAGACCTAACGCTATGCAGTTTAACATGAACTACTAATTTTTTCTTTAATACAGATAAAGGAATGTTGTCTGAAAAAAATAAAAAATTACTAGCAGCGCTGTTTATGCTTTTACTTGCGTCAATATCATGTATTATACTGGTAAGCAGTGCAAAAGGTTGTGGGTGTAATAGTGGTAATCCTCAACCAGAGCCATCTGACAAGGTTTTTGAGGATACGGCACAAAATTTTATAAAACTTAAGAGTGATCTTAAGCAAATGGTTGACAAGACCATCGGTTCAGACTCTTCGTCAATTATCTCAAAGAGTATGAGCATGGACCCTCAGAAAATCCTGAGTTGTGTAAAGAGTAAGATGAAAGCCAATGGTATGAGGTCTTACAGCTTCAACATGAGCGGTGATAAGCTTGATGCACCTATTATAGCAATGCATGAAACAAACCCCAAAATTTTCTCTATTTTGTCCGAATGCGACTTCTTAAGCCTTGTGGGACGTGTTATAGCTATAGCTGCATGGGCTACCAACAGTTCTGACAAGAGTAAGGAGAACCTTATTATATTCTTGTCTTGTATTGATAGAATTAACTGGGGAAGTATAGACACATGGAATGATCTGTCTAATGGTGAAAATAGTCCTGTTATGAAGTGTATGAAGTAATTTTGTAAAACATAAAAGGTGTTTTACAACGATAATTTTAAAATTTGAGCTTCTCTTCGTAAATTGTACCAATAGATTGAAAATCTACAGTATCACGGTATGTACCGTGTGTATCGTATTCTATCTTATTAAAGCCTTCTCTGAACCTTATAATGTTCAAAAACCCACCATACTGATCTAATGTTCTCCAGCTAGGTGCTGGTACTATAACAGCATTATTAATACCTGTGATATCACTGTAAATCTTTCTGAGAAGGCACATCGAGTTGTCGTACAAACGATTATGCTTATTCGCGTGTATATAGGCAGAACAACAATTGAAAGAACAAAAAACTCCATCTGTCTCGTAATAGTCACCCTTTCGCTTTGAAATTCCTTCCATGTCAGAAACTTCAGTATCGCTAGTTACATCCTCCTTGATTGTGTAAAAATCTCGGCTAATATGAGAATAGTAATTCTTTACTGCCTGGTTCGGTATGTAATTGATAGGGCAACCGATTGGTCGACTTTCAAAAGGATTTCTACACCAATAACAGCAGTATCGGAGAAGATTTACCTCTTTGCCTGAATCGAAGTCTATCATCGATACATTGCACGAATGAGGTTTCTTCGCCTCATCCAAGAAAGATATAATCTCAGGCGTTGTCTTGTTTATATTCAGTTCTGAGAGTCTAGTTGTGTTATGCGATATAACTTCATTTATTTCATCTCTCTCAGGTACGTGTATCCCATACGTTGTATTTATTCTTGATATGTCCAGATCGGTGAGAGTGAACGAATATTTAGACGACGGCTTTGGCATTTTCTAATTATTGGTAATCATACAGACTAAAAATCAAATTTAAATTGTCTGTGCTAATTATAAATGTTGACGTGTCAGAAAAATAAACTGTGGATCGAAAACATTTCAAACCTGTTTTGTGATACGAGTCTAATTCCTTTAGAAGGCATGAGTCTAGCTGAACAAATGAATGCACTTACAAGGCTAGTTATAATAGTATTTCTGATTCTGTTTCTACTTGGATACGAACAGAGCATTTTATTTCTATTTCTTTCCTTGCTATTTATAATTATTCTGTTCTATATACAAAGTAAGAACATGGAGAACTTTACGATGACTAAACCTTCAACCAATACAACTTGTACTCAGGGACAGCCTACTTCACAGAGATTCTGTAACGATACTTTCCAGTTGGATAACAGTTCAACTGGTGCTTATAATAATCCTAGATATATGTCTAACAATCAGAGATTGGTTGGTGGACCCAATCCAAAAACTCTGATTCAGCCTATCATAGCTCCCCGCTTAGCTGATCTCAGTTACTGGAAAGCTAACAATACAGTTACATACCCAATGATTAATCAAGAGACTAACACAGATTTCCATCTTTCTGGATATACTGTTAGTAAGAATACCAAGGAGACTTGTGTTGATCAGTTTGGAAACATTTGCGAGAGTCAACCTGTTGAGAATTTTACGATTCCCACAACCAATTTAGGAGATGTTAATTTGGGCGGGAGTACCCCAATTATACCTAATGTGTCTACGCTTAACCTTACCCCTTCTGAGGAATTGGCTAGACAAAGGAAGATAGCTGCAGCTAGACAACAGGAGTTAGAACGTCAACAAAGAGAAAGGAAACTTACAGATATTGTTTCTAGACCTCCTCCGACCACAACTACTCGTACCCCTCCTACAAAGGTCCCTCCTCCTCCCACAACTACTACTACCGAGGAGGCGCCACCGCCCGCAAGACGAGATCCTCCTTACATGATCCCGAATAGACCTTACATGATCCCAGAAGATACCCAAGATGTGAATGTTGCGTGTGGATATGACAAGGAAGCTGTTTCTAACAATCTTCCTACTAATTATCTTGCTACTACTGGTATGCTTGACCCTAACATGGCTAAGTATAACAAGAACCTATTCACGAATACTCTGCAGCCTGGGTTGTACACTACTAGTCAGGTCAACCGCCCTATTAACTCGAATATTGGAATTTCTTTCACACAACCCGAGCAACCAACTACAAGGAAGGTTGATCCCAAGACTGGTCAGATAACTTTCGTACAGCATGATCCAAATATCTTTGAACCAGAGGTTGTCAAGGAGCAGCCAGAAGATATTGCTACATATAATGTGTTTGACCCCAGGTACTCTGGATATGGTACATCTTACCGTTCCTACGTTGACCCTACAACTGGTCAACCTAGATTTTACTATGATGATGTTGATGCTATCAGAAGGCCTAACTATATCACGAGGAACGCGATAGATTGCCAGGAATTTGGTGATAAGTATGGTCCTATTCCCGAAGGACAACAGTTTGGTAACCCTAACACATCTGATGTTAAGGGTCGTGCAAACCAGGCTTTCCTTGATAATTCGCTTACATTCCGTAGCGAGCTTCAGCAGACCATGATGCAGAAGGCTATGGACAGGCAATGGCAAAAGCGTATGGCACCTATTTCTACGTCTTCTCAGCGTATGATGGGTGGAAGTCTCAGATAATTTTCTAATATTAGTAAAAATATTAGAATAAGATTTACTTAGTGAGTCCATGCCATCTGGGTTCATATCTTTCCTGATTCATTTTACGCATCTGTAAAGACATGAGATCCTCGCGGTGGGCCGTACTATCATGCATCCAAGAAAGGCAATCTCCGCATTTAGGATCATTTACTGGATCACAGCAATCTTGTGTTTTGCGCTGGTACTGGGGTTTCACAGCTCCCATGGGATCAACATAGAGAAATCCCTTCGTTTCACTTGGAGTCGTAAAGTTAGGCTTGAAATATGCATCCATTGTATCAGTGTCGGTATAGTATTGGATCTGCCCACCGTCAACATCTGAATACTTCTGGTATTTTTGCCCATATCCGTTCAAAGATTTATCGAATGGTATGTTAGCAAGATCAACAGTTCCTGAAACAGGAGGTGTGTTAAGATTCATGTACTGTCCACTGTGAAGAACTCCAATAAGTCTAGGATCATGAGAAGTACTTTGATAAGTCTCGCCACTGCATCCAGGTGTTTTACAAGAAATAGGTTTGAACCTCTTATCTAATACATAAGGGTCATTGAGAACAGTGATAACACTTTTTGTATCACGAGGTTCAATGCCTTGACGGAACGGAGTGTCGCTGACAAACCCATATATATCCTTAGGGAAAACACAGCTTCTCACGGACATGTTAGTTGGGTATCCAGGCATCTGTTCCTTGTATTTTTCGATCCCTTCGCAAGGTAAAGATTTAGCATAATTGTTCTGTCGTGCCATTTATTGTTTAGCAGTCTTTTTTATTTTCAGTTTATAATAAATGTGTAGTCAGGCAATAGCAATATTTAATGATGAACAAATCAAAGGATCTGTGGTGTTTCACCAGTGTGAAGGCGAGAGAGCAACAAAAGTTACATTTGATCTGCATGGATTAGAACCTAATAGAAAGAGAGCTATTCATATTCATACATATGGAGACATGAGTAATGGATGTAAATCTCTAGGTGGGCATTGGAACCCAAGTGGTAACACACACGGAACAATTCATATCAAAGGTATGGAAAGACATGCAGGGGATTTAATTAATAATTTCATAACCGATCAATATGGTCGCTTTAATTATTCTTATGTTGACAATATGATCAGAGTTAAAGGTCCTCAGAGTATAGTAGGTCGATCTGTCGTTATTCACGATGGTGCAGATGATTTAGGTTTGGGTAATAACCCAGAGAGTCTGATAACAGGAAATGCAGGTAACCGCTTTGCCTGCGCTGTTATCGGACTATCTAACATGGAAATATAAATTATCTCGTATTTGTGTTATTCGGGAACTTCTCTGTTTCTGTATACTCAAGTTGCTTGTCAATGAGGTCTATATGTGTAAGCAAGATTCGCCTACAACAGTACCTCTTCAAACCAAGTTTATCAAGAGCATCCCCTTCTTGTATACCATTCGAAAGCATATTCTGGTACGTCTCCCACTTATTCCCAACCACCTTATTGCAGGTGTAACATCTAACAGGTATGAGGCACATTGTCTATTTTTTGACATAGGACTTGATCTTGATAATCAATTTAATCTTGTATGAAATTTTCATACAATATTATAAATGACCAAGCAAATTTTGATCGCTATTGCTGTTTTACTTATCTGTGATTTGTTGTGGATATATTTGTACATGGGTGGACAATACTCTAGACTTGTAAGAAACATTCAGGGCTCTGAAATGGTTGTTAATCCGTTGATGGGAGTCCTTGCTTACCTGCTTATGATAGTTGGGTTAGTTTTGTTTGTTTTACCTCGTATTCGTGAGGGTCATGAATTGCAGGATAGTCTTATGTATGGTTTGATCTTTGGAATTGTTCTGTATGGTGTTTATGACTTTACTGCTGGTGCTGTTTTGAAGAATTGGGATGTAAAATTGGCTGTTACTGATGTTATGTGGGGAGGAATAGTCTACTTTATGGCTGCATATGTTGGAACGATTATTGCTAACAGCTGGCAGTGATTTGTATTTTCAGACAAGTGGCTTTGAGCTCGTCGATGAGGAGTTTACTAATGTAAGGTATATTGACTTTTGACACCTTATCGGTATCACAAGCCTGACACTTCGTGTGGGTAGTTGCGAAGTTTCCGCAGCAATTGCACACCATCACCTTATATTCATCTGACTGTTCGCAAAGACGTTCCTTGAGGAATTTCGATGCACCATGAGCGATCATTGCATCTCTCTCCATCTCTCCGAATCGAAGACCTCCATCCCTAGAGCGACCTTCTAGAGGCTGTCTGGTAAGAGTTGTAACAGGTCCCTTAGCTCTGGCATGAATCTTGTCAGAAACGAGATGTTTCAGTCTCTGATAATAAACAGGTCCGATAAACACTTCTCCTATTGGTTCCCCAGTAAAGCCATTGTACATCATCTCTGTTCCAGAACCATTGTACCCGTTCATCTGAAGCCTCTCACATATTTCCTTGGAAGTATCCATACTCGAAGAAGTGAATGGAGTAGAGTCTCCATAAGTTCCTTCGATAATACAAGACTTTCCAAGAACACATTCCATGAGCTGATTAATAGTCATGCGACTAGGAATGCAATGAGGATTGATGATGATGTCTGGCACTATCCCTTCGGCTGTCCAGGGCATATCCTGTTGAGCATATACCATACCACATGTTCCCTTCTGAGCAGCTCGACTAGCGAACTTGTCACCGATCTCAGGTATCCTCTCAGTACGAATAACAATCTTGACGAGCTTGTACCCATTAGGTGTAATAGAAGTGAAGATTCGATCGATATATCCTTCTTCTCCCTTCTTGACAACAAGACTACAATCAGTAATATCTTCATCTCCTGCCTTGTTTGTCCTAACAGCAATCTTTCCAATGATAACGTCTCCCTTCTGTACGTATACAGCTCCTCCATCTGGGTGACGAGTCCTAATCACACCGTGTTCGTCAAGAAGCCCATAGTTTACGTCAGATCTGCGCTTATCGAGAGGAGGAGTTCCTATCTTCTCATAGTTGTAAGAGCCCTGTTTCTTCTCCTCGTCCGTGTGGGTTCTATAGCTAGTAGCCCAAAACAATCCTCTCTGAATAGCACTGTGGTTAACGATAACTGAATCTTCCTGATTGAAACCAGTGTAACACGCAATTGCTACTATAGCATTAATACCAGAAGGCATCTCACTGAAGCCCATGAAGTTGGCTGGTTTAGTACTTACTAAGGGTCTCTGAGGGTAGCTGAGTACATGTGAGATTGTATCAGCCCTTATGAGGTGAGAAAGAGCGAACATGCTCATGGCCTGTTTTCCCATGGATGCCTGGTAACAGTTTCTGGGTGACTGAGAATGATCAGGAAATGGGATGATAGAGGCCATAACACCTAGCATCATGGCTGCTGCGATCTCACAGTAATCATTGTGGTACTTTTTGAGTTCATTCTGGTTGAACGCGACTACTGCATTGTTGATCTCTGAGTTATCGACATATCTGATGAAGCCTGCTTCCACTAGTTCGTCCCAGTTGGTTCCGTCCTTTTCGCTGATTCTCAACTTGTCTCCGTTTACTGTAAAAACTGGACGAAGAAGACGACCTTCATCAGAAAGTACATTGATCTCGTCGTCAATGTCATCATAGCTGATAGAAACATCATAAGGGAAGAGATTCGATTCTCTGAGAGACTTGAGCTCTTCCACCAGTTCTTCAGGCTCTTCGGTCATCCCCATAAGAATTCCGTTGAGGAAAATCTTAGTTTGGTCGTTGGTAGAATTATACTCTTTGATGGATGTAATTTTATCACAATGTTTGAAAACATCCTTCATTAAAACAGTGGGGTAGCGTTCAGAGATCGTGGTTAGAAGAGAGAAATTAAGTACTGTACCAACTGGCTGGCCTTCTGGTGTCTCTGAAGGACAGATGAACATGATCTGTGAGGAATCAATCTGTCTGATTTTGGAGTTTTTGGCCTCTTTTCCTACTGGGATGGAAAGTCGTCTGAGATTAGAAAGTGTAGCTCCATAAGAGAGCCTTGAGAGGATCTGAGAGACTCCAGGTCTAATGTAGCTATTCTTCGGAACTCCCCAATTACCAGTAGAGAAGCAATGCTTCAGTCCACTGGTGATGATAGTTAGGCGTGATATGACTGAAATTGCGTCTGGATGAGTAACATTTTTCTTGTCAAAAGCCTGAATGATGGCATCTGTGTATTTCTTGAAAAGTTGTCTGACGAGTTCGTGGCAGAGTATCCCAGCTGATTCGATCCTTTTGAACATGTAGTTGTCTCGGTCATCCTCCTTTCTGATTCCAATGGACGTAGATAGAAGCTTATTGACGATACGACCGAGAAAGTAAGCAGTCTCCTTGTTGGTGGCGGAGACTCCCATATGAGGGAAAAGTTCGTTCTCTACTACCTGCTTTGCGTAATCTCCCTTCTCCATGTCCTTGAGGATATGAAGTGAATAGTTTCCGATGTAGTTAAGTGCGTTTTCTTGTGAAGATTTGTTTTTCCACTGTAATTTGTCTTCATCGCTCATGTTTTCCCATTCACTTGTAACCTGTGTACTGTTTTTTGTATTTTGTTTGGAAGAAAAGTAGTCGAAGCCGTCGGTGTGGTCATCCACAACAAAAGAGTCTCTGATAATGAGTCTGATGTATTTTTGGGCGCTATCCAATTCAGTCATCCCGATAAAGTCGGATATCTCTTTCTTTGTGTGATAACCAAGTGCCTTGAAGACAATACCGACTGGGATAACCTCTTTGATGTAAGGAAGCGAGAATACGATAGATCTGTCGTCCTCTCCTATCATCGCCTTCAAAAGAGCAGAATGTCCAGTTTCTTCAGACATGCTCCTAATCTCTGCAATAAACTTGTAACGCTCACCGCTCTTCTGTCCAAAAACCATGGGAATATTGTAAACTCCTCTCATCTGAGAAATCAACACACGTTCTTTTCCCTTTACCAAAAAGTAACCTCCCTGGTCGTGTTCACATTCTCCAGCTTTGATACGTTCCTGAGGTGTCATGTTGTTTAGGTAACACCTACTTGATCGTAACATGATAGGGATCCTGCCGATAACAACGCGATTATGACTGACGACGATTGGTTCCTTTCCTTCATTTGTGACAACCTCTGTAACTGTGGCGTATATGGGAGAGTCATATGTAAGATCTCGCTGTCTTGCTTCCGAAGGGTAATATCCCCTCAATGTCCTGTCTTCTTCTGTGATAGTGGGATTCGGGACGTAGATGTCCGAAAATGATATTCTGTAGTTGTCTTTGATTTTGATTTCTCTCTCATGTGTCATTATTTTACCTAAACCATGATTGATAAAGCGATCGAAGGAGCTGGTCTGATGTTGGACGAATCCCTTTGTCTTGAAGTGTTCTCCAAGAATATTCCATGTTTGTTCTTCTGACAGTTGATTACTCATACTCTGGAATTTTATTAGAAAGTTGTCTAAAAAATTCAAATTGGATTTTTCATGCTACTAAAAAATAGATATTCAAGGACATGTCATTTAAATCAGAAACTATAGTATATACTGACGGGTCGTGTTTGAAGAATCCTGGAGGTCCGTCTGGGTGGGCGTTCGCTATAATAGGAAAAGATCGTATATGGACAGTTCAGGGGTCAAATCCTTCATCTACTAATAATAGAATGGAGTTGGAAGCGGTTATTGAAGCTCTGGAATTCTGGGGTGAACCAGGATCTTATAAAATATATTCTGACAGTCAACTAGTAATAAAGTGTGCTAAAGGTGAGTGGAAACGTAAATCTAATTTAGATTTGTGGGATCGATTTGATATGGCGATTGAAGGGAAAAGTGTCTCGTGGGTCTGGGTTAAGGGTCATAATGGAGATGAGTATAATGAGATTGTGGATAAACTCGCAAGAGAAAGTGCAAATAATGTAAAAAATAAAATGTTGTAGACTAATAAAAATGGATTATAAGTCTGCTTCTTCTACTTACGCTACCCTTTCTAGCTACAACGGCGCTTCCGCTATGGGAGTTGCTGTTCCTCAGGGAACTGTTTCTGGATCATATGTTGTCCCCAGCTACGGTGCCATTGGTTACTCGGCGCTTACCCACGGATCCACTACTCCTAGCGCTTCTGGATACTTTGGAATCCGCCCTGCTTACAAGAGTGATGATGGATCCTGCAAGACCCAGTTCAGCAGGAGCCCCTGCATGTAAGCAAATACCTTAACTTTTAATACGTCATAATGTTTGTATTATAAGTTTAATAGAATCTGAATCCGTACTTCTGCTGACGAGGATATCCAGACTTCCTCTTGCTTCCAGTACCATCCTTATTCATCATCTTCAAACATAACATGAGAGCAATTATCGAAACAACAACCAGAAGAATTATCAGCCATATTGGGAATTGGCTGTTATCTTTAGGATCTTCGTCAGTGTATTTTTCAACCGTCTTACGCTGTTGACCCATCTTCATCTCTGGAACTTCAATAGCTTTACCATTCTTTTTGTAATACATTTATTATATACCTAGATTATATTTCAGCCAGCTTTGTAAAATTTTTTGTAATTGCGTCTATCATCACTGCATTGTCGAAACATATTTTATCGACCATTAACACAATATTCTCCTGTTTTGCTTTTACAGCCAATATATTACTAATAACGTCCTTTTTGACATTTCCGATACCTTCCATCTTTCTCTCATATGTAGATACCAGTTGAGCCTTCTCCATATCACTATGTATTCCCTTCAAGCTTGTGTCTGTTCTGTACCTCTCATTGATAGCAACGATCTTTTCAAATATATCGCTTTCCAGTATATTCAAGTCGTTCAATAGATTTTCTAGCTGTATAAGGTATGATGTGTACTTGTTCTTCTTTTGCATAGCTATATCAGACGAGGCTGATAGACTACCATTCTGTAATAGCATTTTCTGTAGATTTATAGTATGTTTATAATGATTCTTGTCAAGGACCTGATACAGACCTTGACGTATCGTGTTAATGTCAATCGAAACAGACTGTATTTTCTTGTATAGATTTTCTAGATCTATGGTGACAAGTAGTCTGTAATTATGGAGATTTTGTAAATTTTTAATCTCAAAACACTGAAGAGAATCATCCATTTGTATACAACAGATGAAATTACTGTAAGTAATACAGAGTTTATACTGTATGTTCTGGACACAGAACTTCAATCTCCTAAGCTGCCTGCATATTTCCCTTATATTCTTTTTATCATTTTTGTTAATGTCTTTGAGAGATATGGGATGGTTATATTTTTCTTCTAAAAATTCCTCCATATCTTCATGCTCACCGTCCTTGTATTCATCTGAGATCTCAACCTCATCATACGCCTTTTCTAACTCAAAATTGTCAGGATTACCAGCGTATTCTGTCGCAAGGTTATTATCTTCGTTTATTTCAACATCCTGCATTTCATATGTACATTCTCTGTTATCAGAGCTAATCTTATACTTGATTGGTATATAGAGCATAAAGTTATCTGCTGTAATTGTACTTAGAACCTCTATGTAGACGCATAGACGATCTACAGTAAGGATTTTCTTTATTATAAGGCCCTGGCGATTGAGGAGCCTTTCTAACTTACTAATAGAAAGAGCCATTTTAATGTGTGGCTTAATGGCTTAAAACCGTATTAAGGAAGTCATAAAATGTCTATGCCTCAACAAATGATGATGCCTGCTGCTCCCTCTACCCCGCCTCCTCCTATAGGAGGTGATGATATTGCAAATCTTCCAGTTGATTCAAATCCGTCGAATCATGCTGAATTGGAGATAGTAGATAGCTTGTTTCCCATGCAGAGCCTACCAATGCAAATTGTTGCCTCAGAAAGTAAGGATGCTATGTTAGTGGGGTTGCTTTTTGTTATTTTCTCCTTACCCCCGATTGACGATACAATCAAGAAGTTTTTGCCAGTGATGGAAAAAGCTCCTTATCTTCTTATATTCGTAAAAGCCATGGCTTTTGTAATTATCTTCTGGATATTAAAGAATTTCTATTTATCTAGGAAGTAACTCTTTTTTTGTACATAGGAAGTAAATATATGAAACCAACTATACAAATAGCTGACAAAATCATTGTAATCAACAGCAAAACAGTATAGTTAACTACTTTCTCCTTCTTACCATCATTATTTTCAGATTCTTTCATGATAAAGGAAGGTTTAAGAATTCTCAAACCAGTAAAAATTAGTAATGGTACCAATGAATAGTATACAACAGGTGAGTTCAGTTGCATCTTAGGAAGTTTAAGTTTACTACCATCTGTACCTGTGTTATCAGACTTGAATTGACTTACTTGTTGTGTAAGCCTTGCGATTGTATCATCGAAATCATCCATTTATAAAAACGTTATATTCGTTTTTATAATGGTTTAATAATTCTGTTCATCTTCACTCAACATCACATAATCAAATTCCCTATACATATTGTCCATATTTCTGGTTAGGCCACCATAAAACATTAAAAATACAATTATATTCAAAATAAGACCAATTATACCAGTCTCAAACATACCAATCTCAAGCAACATCACTGGACCAAATATGAATAGACAAACTGTCGCGGGACTTATGTAATTATGGAAAAAAGTGATTATACTAAAAAAGTTAGTCTTAAAGATTTCCTGAACTTTCTTGATATTATCACATACTTTATCACATACTCTATCAATAATATTATTAATAGTCTCGTACGTATCATCCTCTAAAAAATTTCGTACCTTAGATACAACTATAGAGAACTTAGTTGGGTCTTCCATGTAGTTCACAAAAAAGTCATCGCTTCTAATCACAAGCACATCATTCCTTCCATTCAACCAGCTTTCGTGCTTAACATTCAGTTTTTCCAGATAATCGGTTGGGATAGATGTTTCCTCTCCACGATTACGCTTCTTGATACGCTTTTCAACTACACTAGTATCACATTTCACGTAAATGTATTTGTTGATGTTCATTTTTGCTTTCTTGATGAAGTTAAACATCTGATCAAACAGCTCCTTATAAACAATCCATTCCATTTCGGTAATAGTACCATCATCTCTAAGAACCTGCGAGAAACACATCCTATCAGAGAACCAAGATCTTTCAATTATTATAGTATCCTTACAATCAGGATCAGCCATTTTCTCTTCAAGCTGCTTGATTCGAGTCATAAAAGCTCGACACTGAAAGATGAAAGCGTACCTACTAGAATCCTTGTAGAAAGACTCTAGAAGGTTTTCACCCCCCACATCCTGCCACTTCTCAATAGGTTCAAGCAGAAACTCAGCCTCTGGCATACGTTCCTTCAACATTCTTATAAGAGTAGTCTTTCCAGCTCCAATATTCCCTTCGACAGACACGATCTTCATTTTTGATTATTAAACACAAACAACGGTTAAAAAGTTGTTTTTATTTTTGAATCAAAAATTAAATTGATATTATACACAAAAGTTAGGCAATATAAGTAAGTTTTAGCTACGACAATGCCAAAGAACAAAAGTAAAAAGAATAAAGGGAGTAAGAATAGCAACGAGGTCGCGAAAAGGGACCTCGAATATAAGGAGCATATGGAAGAATATGCCAAGGTTACGAGTCTGTTAGGTGACAGAAAGCTGAATGTCATTTTACCTGATTCTAGCGAGAGTATGGCAATTATTCCTGGCAAATTCCGTAAACGACTTTGGATAAACGTGGGTGATGTCATACTTGTGGGTGTCAGAGATTTCCAGGACGGTAAATTGGATGTATTACATAAATACACCGATAAGGAGGTATTGGAACTTGTTAGACATGCAGAAGTACCAGCATTCTTCAAGGATAAGGAGGCTACAGCCCCTGATACAGTCGAAGACATTGGTTTCGATATTCAAGAAGATAACGAAGATATCGATTTTGATGATATTTAGATAGTATATGTAGAAAATAGATTTACACAGGAGGTTGCACTACCTTCCTGTTCATTAAGCTTATTCAAAGAAACATCTCTGAATACTTTTTGTAGATTTTTACGATGAGAATCTCCAACAACTATGATACATTCATTACTATCAAAGTTAGGTGGATTTCCGTTATTGAAAACTTCTCTTAGGATGAAGTAATCCATCACTTTCATCCATACATCCTTCAGTCTTTGCTCTATATCTTCCCCGCAAAGAGATTCTATATTATCTCTTAAGTTTTCGAGCTCTATTTTGATTTTTTCTACATAAGAGTACAAGAACTTGATTACATTAGGTGAAAACATGCAAGAGGGTAATTCAAAATACGCCATATTCATAAAAAACGGATTGATAAGTCTATCGTCAATCTCTTGGTATGTAAAATTTCTCATACCCCCCGTTATAGAGTGCTTGTTGACCAAAATGACCGATAAATGAAGATCTATAATCAACAGGACGTATCCTATCAGTATTAGAATCAGATTGTATGCGAGAAAAAGTATCTTTTATAACATCTGAATCAATTACGAGCGGGCTATTACCTTTGTTATATTCCAATAATACCAAAGCATTGTTGTTCTCTTTTAATCTAGTAGCACAATACTCGGATATAGTAATCGAAGGTTTTGCGCATTGGAAACTGTTCATGTGAAACTCACTTATGACTGTTATAAGGCGTTCGTTGAATAGATATTGTCCTAAAGCTACTGCGCTATCTATATTCACAGATGATTCTACAAATATTGTGTTGGGCATTTTTATATTTATTGGTTATTTTTTGTGTTTTTAATAACATAATTTTCTGATATTTGTTAATATCGGAAGATATTTACCTGATACGGAAAGATCTCGTACCTCTTCTGATAGGTGTTGTGTTAATAGGACGAATAGCTCTGGGACGAATAGGACTTGGTGTGGGACGAATAGGTCTACGCCTTATAGGTCTGTGTCTGTAAGGTCTATACCTGTAAGGCATGTTGTAATAATACAAGGACTGGGGGTAGTAGTAAGGCATGTAAACATTATCAGATTCAGGTTTAATACAAAGTTCCTCACAGTTTTCTTTACTAGTGAACTTTCCCTCTTCAGCCCTTATGCATTTATAATCAGAGGTACAGGCCCAGTTTTTAATCTCCTCATCATCTTCGCTTTCCTCGTCTTCCTTCTCGATTTGTAATTTTTCTTTTATCATCTTCTTAACCTCGTTATTACAGACATCCATACATTTTTGCTGAGTAGCATAATCTCCGTCTGTACCGTACTCACAACCATTTTCTGTGCATTTCCACCCACTAGTATCTGTATTAGAAGTAATTATGGCAATTATGGCCGCTAAAAGAGCTAAACCAAGTATGGCTATTAAGATTTTCATACCTTTCATTTTATTAGTTAGCAAGATTTAAAACATTGACAGCTTTTTACTAAAATGGTACATGTAGCGTTACTAATAATGGTGAAGAATGAGCAGGCTAGATTGTCTGAGACATTGAATAGTGTCATAGGGACTGTTGATTCAATAGTGGCTTTCGATACTGGTTCTACAGACGATACTATAGGGATACTAAAGAGATTCTCACAAGAGCATAATATACCTTTACGTCTCAAAGAAGGGGAATTTATAGATTTTTCGACATCGAGAAACACATCTCTAGATTTTGCAGACACCTTCAATGATATTGATTTCTTGTTGTTACTTGATTGTAACGATGAGATTAGAGGTGGAGAAGGTCTTATCAAATTCTGCGAGGAATATAAGTATAACACGGAAGTTACAGCTTATCATGTCAGGCAGGAGTGGTGGACAGGTAACACAGCAGGTAGTATAAGCTTTTACACTCTTCGTTTACTCAAACCACGTACTGGATGGAGGTATACAGGTGTTGTTCACGAATATATTCGTAATACAAATGGTCGACCCATATATTCTGTAAAGGTAGAAGATGAAAGTACGGTGATTTACCAAGATAGAACTAAAGACGATAACAAGAGTCTGAAACGTTTCTCCAAGGATAAAGAGTTGCTTTTAACAGAACATAAACGTAATCCTGAAGATACCCGTACTGTATTTTATTTAGCGCAAACGTATGGGTGTCTACATGAACATGAAGATGCGTTCAAATATTATAAGAAAAGGAGTGAGATGGATGGATTCAGGGAGGAAGTATTTTTCTCATTACTTAAATGTGGTGAGTTACTCGGTGATATGAATCGTGATTGGAATGAGAGATTAGTGTTCTTTATGAAAGCTTTGGAGCATACGAAGCGAGTAGAACCAGCAATGAGGATAGCGGAATATTATAAGGATAAAGGTGAATGGATGCTTGCATACACTTTTGCAGATCTCGCGTGTAACATGAAATACCCGAAAGATTCTGTGTTGTTTGTGAACAGGCATAAATATGAGTATGAGAGATGGCATCTTCTAGGTATTATCGCCTATTATGCTGGTTTTTACTCTAGAGGAAAGATCGCTTGTGAGATAGCAATTAGAAATGGTCACAATACTGATTTGGACAAGAGTAATCTGAAGTTTTATGAAGATAAGCTGAGATAAAAATTTTAATTGAAAACAATTAAAATAGTAAGAA
>Ga0181607_10000834_pt1 | contig 27183 bp, 21 predicted proteins | sample 041ome_9_FD_132420 | JGI IMG/M metagenome (GOLD analysis project Ga0181607, IMG submission 132420) | Coastal salt marsh microbial communities from the Groves Creek Marsh, Skidaway Island, Georgia - 041413US metaG (megahit assembly) | ecosystem: Environmental > Aquatic > Marine > Intertidal zone...
AACATCTTGATGTATTTGATTGTGCAAACAAATGTGGTAAAGATGGAGAAAGATTTATCCATTATATGGGTCACGTAAGAATGATGGCAGCGGCACAGCCATTTATATCAGGTGCGATATCCAAAACTGTAAATATGCCTAATGAAGCAACCATAGGAGATATAGAAGACTGCTATTTTGAGGCAGCAAAAATTGGTGTAAAGGCAATTGCCATTTATAGAGATGGTTCTAAAGCATCTCAACCACTTTCTTCCTCTTCCGATGATGGAGATTCTGAAGAATCAGATCCAGAAGTAACAAAAATTCTGGAAGAAGAAGCCATGTTAATTCAAGGTAATTTTGCTCCAGGAACTAGTCCTTCAAGAGCGTATGCAGGAGTGAACAGACCAAGATTTCTCCTTCCTGAAAGAAGAGATGGTTGGACCCAAGAAGCAAGAATTGCTGGTCATAAAGTGTACCTAAGAACTGGTGAGTATCCTGATGGAACTCTAGGTGAAGTGTTTATTGATATTGCTAAAGAGGGTGCAACTCTCAAAGGTGTGCTTGGTTGTTTTGCCATTGCTGTCTCTAAAGGACTTCAGTATGGAGTGCCTTTAGAAGAGTTTGTAGATACATTTACTTTCCAGACTTTTGAGCCAAGAGGTATGGTTGAAGGACATGAAAATATCAAGATGAGTAATTCAATTATTGATTACGTGTTTCGAGCACTTGGTTTAGAGTACTTAGATAGAACTGATATTGTTCAAGTGCCGCCAAAAGATAATTCTGTTCAGGAATCTGAGCCTGTAGAGACGGTAGCTAAAACGGAGACAGCACCTGTAGCTAAAACGGAGACAGCACCTGTAGCTAAAACGGAGACAGCACCTGTAGCTAAAACAGAGACAGCACCTATTGAGCATGCGGAAAATTCAGTGGCTACAGTACAAGAGGTTCTTGGTGACATGATGGGTGATGCTCCAGCTTGTAATGAATGCGGTCACATAACAATAAGAAACGGGTCATGCTATAAGTGCCTAAATTGTGGAAACTCGCTAGGGTGTAGCTAAGTACACTAAGTTGTTAAAAAATCTTAAAATATTTACAACTATACTGGTTGGTTTTCTAGGTTTTTACTTATTTGAATTTTACATACAAACAAATAATGCAAACATACACTTCTGGTGCGTACAAACACTGAGTAACTTTAACCTCGGACCTATAAAAAGTGTATCGTTGCCAATACATTGTGACGAAGGTCCATATAGAATTGCTTCAAATTCAATAGAAGAGTTTTTTAGCCCCTCTAACCCGTACCAAACTAGACCATTGCTTGTTTTAATCCTTGGATTTTTAAGAAGATTTTTTGAGTCGATAAATGTATTGAATCTTAGTGACTATCAAATTTTTAGAGTTTCAATCTTTTTAATACAGATAGTTATTCTTTTTAGCATTATTTCTATTTTTATTAATTTGATGAAGTTGAAAATAGACTCTTATTCAGACTATTTAATCATATTGGTAATAATTGGGATTCCCGGAATTAGATGGAATATTCTATTTCCATCTGCAGGAAATATAACTTTTATTTTATTTTTATTATCTATAAAGTTTCTAAGCGAAAAAAATTATTTTTTAAAAAGTAATAAACCTGTCTATCTTCTTTTTAGCTTTCTTTCAGTTGCTCATTTATCCTCTATTGTTTATGGATTTATTTTGCAGTTGGCAACTATTTTTAAAATAAAAAAAATAAAGATTTTTACAATAGGACGCAACCTTCTTATTTTGATCTCGGTTCCTTTGTTCTATAGATTTATTATATTTTTTTCTAAATATGATTTTTATGATTGGCACACAAGTACGTATAGACAATTTTCATGGTTATATATTGAATATCAAAAAGGATACTCTTCTCTTTTAAATTCAACAAAAGGTCACTTATCTGCTTATTGGGATGAGACAACCAATTACATTGGATATTTTTCTATTCTCTGCTTTTACTACTTAGGCTTGATAGCAATAGCAAAATTAAAAAAATCTATAGTTCCTGAGAAAATTAAGATTGCCTTTTTTATTAACTTATTTATTTTTATTTTTTGGGCATTTCAAGGTGTTACTGAATCTTTTAGGTTTATTAATTACAGTATCGGTTATTTTTTATTTATCTCAGTTATAATTTTATTAATAGAAACTTTTAAGAAAAGTTCTTATTTATTATTTTCAATTCTTACTTATGTCTTATCTGTAGGGTATTTAGAACCTTACAACAGTTCATTAAATTTTTCTCAATGGAATGTTTTCAGTATTTTATCAGTAATATTATTTATAACCTTTACCATTAGGGAGACTATATCGGCAAAAAGAGAGGTTTAATTTGATACATGAGATTTTAATCATTGGTGCTGGCCCAGCAGGTCTAACAGCAGCATGGGAGGCAGAAAAACATGGTGTAAAAACTTTAATACTAGAGTCTGATAAAGAAATTGGTGGCATCAGTAGGACAGTAGAGAAAAATGGGTGGCGATTTGATATTGGTGGTCACAGGTTTTTTACAAAAGTAGATGAAGTATACAAAATTTGGGATGAAATATTAGAAGAAGAAGATTTCTTACTCAGACCAAGAATGAGCAGGATTTATTATAAAAATAAATTTTTTGACTATCCACTTAAAGCTTCCAACGCATTGTTTAATTTGGGTATCTTTGAAGCTTCAAGATGTGTCTTGTCATATTTTTATGTAAGAATTTTCCCTCCTAAAAACCAGGATAACTTTGAGAACTGGGTAGCAGCTAGGTTTGGTTGGAGACTGTATAACATCTTTTTTAAGACCTATACAGAAAAAGTATGGGGTGTAAAAGCCGATACAATTGGTTCTGACTGGGCAAGTCAAAGGATTAAAAATCTATCTTTAATGAAAGCAATACTAAATGCTTTCAGAATAAATAAATCTGGTGAGATAATCACAACACTTATTGATAAATTTAAATATCCTAAATACGGGCCGGGAATGATGTGGGAAACTGCATATAAAAAGCTTCAAGAAAAAAATCACACAATTTTACTAAATTCGAGAGTTGTAGAAATATCTAAAGATAATGAAGGATATAAAGTCAAAACAGATTCTGGTGATGAGTATTTAGCAAAGAACATCTTAAGCAGTATGCCACTTGCTTATTTACCAAAAACTATTAAACCAGTTCCTGAAAATAAAGTTCTCAAATCAGGAGAAAATTTAAAGTTTAGAGATTTTCTTTCAGTCGCATTAGTTATAGATGAAAAAGACGCTGTTCCAGACAATTGGATTTATATCCATGATCCAGGTGTCAAGGTCGGAAGAGTCCAAAATTACGGAAGTTGGTCTCCCTATCTTGTGAAGGAAGGTAAAACATGTTTGGGTCTAGAATACTTCGTTAATATCGGAGATGAGTTATGGAGCATGGAAGATGAAAAACTAATTGAACTAGCAATAAAAGAGTTGATAAAATTATCCTTAATAAAGACCGACTCTGCACTCGAGGGATATGTTGTTAGGATGCCAAAAGCGTATCCAGTCTACGATTTAAATTACTCAGAGAATATAAATACAATTGCAGGATGGCTATCAACTCATCATGGAAATATATACCCAATAGGAAGAAATGGGATGCACAGGTACAACAATCAAGATCACTCAATGATGACAGCTGTTTTAAGTATCAGAAATATAATTTTTAATGAAAAAAATGACATTTGGAAAGTTAACGTTGAAGAAGATTATCACGAAGAATTGAAATCTGGAAGATCTGCTCCTGTACAAAAAGATTAATAACTATTACTTTAAATTCTTTTTATAGAATATAATTAATTTTTAGGGCGCTTAGCTCAGTCTGGCAGAGCGCTTCCCTTACAAGGAAGAAGTCACAGGTTCAAATCCTGTAGCGCCCACAAGAGTTTTTTTTATTTAACTATCACATTTTTAATAAACCTTGAGTTCTCTACAACATTACTTTTGGCAATATTAGAAATAAAGGCATATTATTGTTTAATCAGATGAAAGAAAAATTTATCAATTCCTTTTATAGGTTTAATATTCCAAAAATGTTTGTAATACTCATTACAATATCTAGCCTCATTTATTTTGCTTATTTTATCAAAAATAATGTTAATTTAATAAGCCAAGTGGCAAATATTGGAATAACTGGTATGTCCTTAATCATTTTGCTTAATATTGTAAATTTAATATTTATTTCGAATGTTAATATAAATATTTTGCGTAATTTGAACATTAACCTTTTACAGCTTGAGTCTTTAGACCTAACAGTCAAAAATAACCTTGGAAACTTGTCGACCCCAATGAAATTAGGAGTGGGTTATAAACTAAGCTATCTTAAAAAAAATTATAAATTTAAAATGGGAGATTTTTTATTTTGGAATATTTTTTATACTTTTTTTAATTTTATACCTGTAGGGATATTTTATTTCTCTTATGTAATAATTAATAAATACCAGTGGACTTCACTAACAGGACTTGAAATTATATTTGTATTTACAATCTTTGCAACTATCATTGCACTAATTCTAAAAGCTCCTTTTTTAAAATTAAAACAAAAACAGTTTAAAGTTATTTCAAAAAAATTTTTCTTATGTCAAATAAACTTCTTTTTATCTTTCATAACTACTACTTTTATCATCTTTATTATTGCTTCAAATATATCGGACAACTTTCAATTCTTTTCATCGCTTTCATATAACTTCTTGGCATCTTTTGTTGGTATTGTGAATATAACGCCTGGTAATTTAGGAATAAAGGAAGCAGTAATAGTTATTTTTAACGAAATACACAATATGGGAACAGAGATTGTAATTATTACTTCATTCGTTGAAAGACTTTCCTACTTTATAGCTAACTTTTTTTTGCTATTACTGGTAAATGCAAGAAAGAATTAATTTAATTTCTAGTAATCTTACAAAAGTTTAATGTAAGTAGATTAAAAGCTTTCCTCATAATTTATGGATTCGTTTCGAATACTCTTTTCTTCAACGTAAGCAAGTGTTAAAAATAAAGCTGAAGCAAACAGAAACATTAAAAATGAGAAAAATAATGTGTTTATTTTTACAAATGAGAATGAATAATTAAGACTTACAGTAAAGAGTATTAATAATGAAAGACAGATGAGTAAATTCAAAAGAAATACTAGATCCAAAATTAGTGAACGGTGCCATTTTGCATTTTTCTTTTTTATGTTTAACTTCTGTAAATAAAAGTAAAAACTTAGCCTTAAGAGCGTTATAAAAAGTCTTAAAACTTTTATATTGCTACTTTGATTTCCATAGACTACTACATTATTTATTTGATAAATTTTAAGATTATTGACGAGTGCCCCACATGTAATAAAAAATGGGTACCCATATCTTTTTGGATATTGCTTAACATCCATTAAAGTAACAATTTTGGAACTGATTCCATAAAGTCCATTTAAAGGGTCGTGTAGTAAATTTGTACCTCCACTTAATTGTAGGAACAAAGTCGCAATCAAATTTCCCATATACCTAACTTTTGGAATATCTCCTTTTATTCCACCATTCCAAAATCTATTAGACTTTACTAAATCATAATCTTCTTCTTCTAAAAGCTTGGTTATTTCTATTACATCTTTAAGTTGAAATTGGCCATCTCCGTCAACTTTAACAATGAAATCGGCACCTTTATCAATACAATGTTTAGAAATTATTTTGAATGAACTGCCTGCGCCTAAATTTTTAGAATTTTTTAAAATATTTATTTTTGTTTTATATTTTTTAAGAATTTCATAAGTTTCGTCGGTACTACTGTCGTCAATGACATAAATTGGATATTCAAGAGTAACTAAATCATTTAGGACATCTGTAATTTGTTTCTCAACATTGTAAGCCAGTACACATATAGAAATATTTTTAACCATTTATTCTTCCGTTGTTGATTTTTATTTTAGGTTTAATACTAATATGATTATACGAATGAATACTCGTAAACGAATTTCTTTTTTTTTTCTTATATTATTATTAATAACACTATTTTTTAGAACTGATTATAGATTTAAAAATACTATTGAATGCTGCTCTGACGAATATGACTACTTTATGCACGCAAGCACAATAGTTCTTGATTTCGATTTTGACTACAGTAACCAAGAGCTAAGAAATCCCTACTACGAATACGAGGGTAAGAAATCTCCCACTGGTTTTGTGGGAACAGGAATTCTCGTATCTCCATTCTTATTTATTGGAAATTTGTTAAATAAAGTTTTGAATAATTCTTATGAGATGTTGTTTAATTACTCCATGATTATTTACTCTTTCGCATCTATATTTTATTTTTTAAGCTCATTTAGATTTCTTAATAAGATCCTAAATGAATTAGATTTTGAGATTGACACTTTTATATTGTTACTAATTTTTTCAGGTTCTGGTTTAAGCTATTATGCCTTTGAAAGATTTGGTATGCCCCATGTATTCGAAGTTTTTGCGACTACTTTAACAATATATTTTTCTCTTGTCTTTTTTAAGTCAGGAAAGAATATTGCAGCATTAGCTATACCTATTTTTATTTCTATTGGAATATTAGTAAAAATGACAAACTACTATTTATTTGTTTTACCTTATTTAATTAAGAATCTTTATCTATTAAAAAAAGGTTCTACTCATAAATTGTTGCTTAATAAATATTTCATTTTATCAACAATCATGTGTGTATCTTTTTACACTAGAATCTCTATGGCACTTTATGGTAGGTTTGTTATTAATCCACAATTAGTTTATAAAACTGATTTAAATTTTCAGGAAATTATTTCCTACAATAACAATATCTTTGAATTAATTTTTGACTTAACAGAGACACTCATGATTGTACTTTTTTCAAATGAATTCGGGTTATTTTGGGTTTCACCAATATTGTTCTTTGGTTTGTTTTTTTGTTTAAAATATTTTTTGAAAATAGGGTCACTCAGCTCCATTGAATTAAAGATTTTATTAACTCTTATTGTTTCATTTGGTATGAACTTTTACATAATACACATTTGGCAAACTGCTGCTTCATCATATGGATATAGATATATGTTATCCCTAGTACCAATAGCGATAGCTTTACTTCCCTTTGCATCCAAAAAAATAATAAAATATTATTTAATTCCGTTCTCATTGTTTTCAAATTTATCAATTTTATTCTTTGAAACTACAAAACAAACTCAACTATCAACTGTACCGGAGGTTAACACATTTGGTACGATTAACAGATTTGTCGAGCCAAACTATGTTACTGGAGTCTTACAATCCTTTTTTGACTTAAATAGCTATTTAATAATTTTTTCGACAAGTTTACTGGGTGCTCTCATTTTTAAATTTGTACTAACAGTTATTGATAAAGATATTTTTTTAACATTACTTCAAGATTTAGGTCTACCATCTCAAAATGAAGACTTCCAAATATTGTTAACTAATTTGCTAGAAATAAAATTTTCTAATTTTATTTTTGTCTTGGTTTTATGCATTTTTATATCCGCTTATTTAATAAAGCTAAAAATAGGAACTTATAAAAAATAAATAGCCCCTAAAAGTATGTTGTTCATGATTTTTAAATGTGTAGAGTAAAAGTAAAATATTTGTAACATATAGATTGTAAAAAATTGAAAATTAAATTAATTAAATTAAAGAAATTACCTCAACTCGACATAAAGCTTTTACTTTTATTAATAATTTCTATAAATTTTATATTTAATATTTTCACAAACAAACTTTACCATCTTACACAGTTAAGTTTAAACTCTTCCACTGTTGTACCCTTTGTAGCTTCTTTTAGTTTTTATATTTATTTATCTACAATTATCAAGAACAGTTTAAAACTTCCAACAAGATCTTTGGGAATTATTTATTTTTTATTTAGCTTTTACATTATCAATTTTTTGCTCTTACCATTTCAAAACTTAATAACATTTAATTTCTTATTTTATTTAACTACATCTCTTTGGCTATTGTGTCTAGTTGTTTTAAATAAAAAAAATTTAAAACCAGTAATAACTTTGATTATTTTATATTTACTCACCTTATGTCTTAATAAATACTACATAATACAGTTAAGTAACCTAAATAACTATCTTATTTTAAATACGGACTCTAGTGAACAATGGTTTTACTATAATAAAAATATTTTTAAAGACGGTTTGTATAGTGTTTTTACAAATAATCCAATTAGTAAACAAGGTATACTCATACCCTATTTACAAACTGTTGTTTATAAAATTAATTTCCCATTTTTAAATGAATATGAATTTATAAGATTAAATTCAAATCTAATTTACCCACTATCTCTTTTACTATTTTTTGATCTTAAACAAAGCATTAGAAAAAGAGGGGCAATAATCTTGATCTTTACTTTCACAATACTAAATAGTGATTGGTTAACATTTCTTTTTCTCGACTCTTTAATGCTTGAAGGTTTTGTTAGTTTGTGTGTTGCCATATTTTTATTTAATTTAAACTACTTTCTAACAAAAAGATTTGATTTTTCTAGTTTTATATTTTTTACCTATTTTTCTTTTATGGTTTATAGCAAACAATTTATATCAGTTATTGTCCTTTTGTTTATAATACTTTTATCGTTTTTTAATAAAAACTTTAAACTTTTATTACCGTTAATTTTTGTAAATGTCACAAATTTTTTATATGAAAAACTTTATTTACCTCAAAAAAACGGGTTTGAATATTTAGATAACATTTCAATTTATGAATTTATTTTGAACTTATTTGATGTACAAAATCTGGAATTTAATAACTCTCTCATGATATTAAGCGAAATTTGGAAAGATCGAGTAATTACTCTGGTATTAGTTACATATCTAATTTTGTTCTTAACTAGTAATAAACATTTTGTAATGCTAAATTTTTACATTCTATTTTTTATTATAACTAATTATTTATTCATAAATATTTTGTACGTATCTTGGTGGCAAGATATTGAGCTAGGCTCTTCTTTTAGATATTTTTTAAGTACTTTTCATATAATGGTAATAGGTTTATCTACAACTAAGAATTCCAAAACTTGAACTTAATCAATTTAAATAAAATTGTGTACGCATCTTTTAGGGTTATTTTTTTTCCTTCCTCATAAGACCTACCTATGTAACTGATTGGAACTTCTTTAAGCTCCCCCCCATTTTTAAGAAACTTAGATAAGATTTCTATTTCAATTGCAAATCCAGGTTCAGATAAATTTAGTTCTATCAGTTTTGATCTTTTTAAAATCCAATAACAGCTGGCGATATCAGATACTTTTATTCTATGAAGTAGTGAAAATATTAAAGCGAAGGCTTTATTGCCAAGCTTTGTATGTAAATATATATTTTTTCTAGCTTTACTTCCAAGAACCCTGCTACCTAATATTAGCTTATGAGGATGATGAGTAAGTGATTCATATAAATCATATATATCGTTTGGATTATACTCAAGGTCAGCATCGTGCACTACAACATATTCTGTTGATAATTCGTCTAAACCTCTTCTAACACAAAAACCTTTACCGTAATTTTTAGAATTTGAGATTAATTTTATCTTTTGGAATTTATTTGTTATTTGAACAGCTAGATCAAAACTGCTGTCAGTTGAATTATCATCAACTAATATGATTTCAGAAATTATTTCTATTTCTGCTAAGCGAAGAATGGATTCCGTTAAAAAGACTTCTTCGTTATAAATAGGAACAATAGCTCCCAAGGTTTTTTTATTACTCATACGACCTACTTGAAGTATATTTTTGGTTATCCATAATCAAAAGTAGGAAAAATATGAATGAAGGGATGTAAAGTAATGAGTCACTTTTTATAAGATTTATTAGAAGAAATAGATTTACAATATATAGGTTATAGTTTGTTTTTTTGAGTTTCAGTATCTTGTATGACCATATTGTAAAAATTAAAGTTAATCCAAAAAGTCCAAAGTAAATAAGTCCAACTAAATAAGATGAGTGGGGTAGAAGGAACCCCATTTCAGCATTAGATACAAGTTTGTAGCTGATAATATTTACCTCAGAATAATGTTTAGAAAGGTTTAAAGGACCAGAACCAAATAATAAAGTAAATGCATCTGGATTATATCTTGCAAAAAAAACTGCCCAAATCTCCGATCTGTTTATTAAAAATGCAAATTGAGAAAGTGCCACAACCCAAAAAGGGAGCCTACTTTCGGATTGATTAATCTTTTCTATATATTTTACACTAGATGATTCTTCAAAATCAGAACTGTACTTTACTGCAAAGTCTGTTAGTTGTGTAGAAAAGCTATTAAAAACATTTAAAATGTTTGAATAACCAATTGTTAATATTATTAGAGTAAGTAGTAAAAATAAATATAAAAACTTTTTTTGATATGAAATTTTTAATTCTTTGCTTAATTTCAACATAAAACAAATTACTAACATTAAAAAAGCTGTCCTATTATTCGATAAGTAAAGTGTAAATAAGCTCAAAGGAACTAAGGTATAAATATAGATATTGCTTTTGTTAATACTTTTATTTTCATAACCAAATAAAAAAAACAAAATAATAGAAAGGGCGGCTAGCTCTCCTAAACTTTCGGCACTGGGATAAATCCCTCTCCATGAAACTATTTCACCCCATTGGTTAGAAGTTAATATATTAGAATTGTCAGTTGGGTATTTTGGTAATCCAAAAAAATAGTAAAAAAAGAAGTTAAATGCTGGATTAGAAGATGCTAGATATCCAAGTATGAAAATTAATGATGAAGCTAACATGCTATGCAAACTAAGATAATAATAATTAACTTTTGAAATAACTGTTTTAACTAATTCTAATGCTCCTATCAAGAAAATAATAAAATAAAAGGAAGTGAATAAAACTGAAGAAAAATTGTAACTATTTGTAATAAATCCCCTTATCTTGTCTGGATCAAGATAATAATTTAATGACAATGCTTGATAGGACCATATCAGCACAATTGGCGAAATGTAAATAAGAAATTTAATTAAGTTTCTATTTGATAATATTGTAAGAATGCCATAAGTTAAAAAAAGCATAGAAAGTAAACTAAAATTTAATCCACTGAAAATGGTCGTAACTATAAATAGATACGGCACTAAATAAGCAAATATATATTTTCTTGGCTCAAATATACAATAAATTAAAAAATTTATGAACAAAAGATAAACAAACAAATATTGGTAGCTCTTAACTAACTCTAAGTCAAAAAGATAAATATTTTTTGCATAATATCTTGACTCCACAAATATGTAAATGGTAAATAAGAGTGCGGATAAGATAATTGAGAGTGCTTCACGACGTCTCAATACAAGTAATCTATCTTTTTTAAATAGTGAAATTAATGAAAGCCAAATAAATGACTGAAAAAAAATATTGATAAATACATTGGTACCAATAGATATATAAAATTTATGATTTATCTGGTCTATTCCAGTAATTCGTCCAAAACATCTAATTGAAGAATAATTATTAAATACGATTTTATAGTGATCCTGAAAAATTACATTCACGTTTTTTGTTATAAATTCAACTAGTGAAATAGAACAAGTATTAACTTCATAGAAAGCTAGATCAGAAGTAATTTTCTCTGGATAGACATCATCTGTGTAAATAGAATTTGCAAATGGGACGATGATAAATAGGACAGAAAAGAAAGAAATTAGTATAATTTTAGAATATGTACTCTTAAATTTATTCATTTTTTAAGTATTTTAAAATAATAAAACTAGTTAAAAGTCCAAGCAGTGAAAAAATATACAAGGCGTTGTGAAAAAAAGACTCATTTAATTGTTGGTTTAGAATATCCCAACCACCATCAACATAGTGTTTACATTCCAAATAAGAGTTGACAATTACAGTGTTATTCTCTGAGTCATATAGATTTCTAGAAACATAGCTAGAATCTGGAACAAAAATAAAGTTTGGATCTGAACCTATCTCAACATCTATAAATCCACTAGGTTCTGCACCGCATAATTCATCGGTAGTTGAAAATAAGTTACTGACTATTGAATTTATCATAAATCTGGATTATTTGTTTTGATAATAATAATGATAAAAGAAGAATGATACTTAAGTAAGGAGTTTTATTTAATTGTAATTTATAGTCATTAATTTCAAATCCAGCTGTGTTTCTGTATGAGAAATTATAATTTTTATCACATTCTGGTTCTAATTCTGTACCAAATGTTTTTTTGATTACAAAGTTATTTAACTCGCAAGTAATAAGCATATTATTTTTACCAATAATATAACTTTCATTTTCCTGTGTGTAGCTATTTGGAAATCCTAAAAAAAATAGAAAAAGTGTAATTAATAGTAATGAAATTGTCATATGAAAATACTTTAAATTGGATAAGAGAACCACTGTTAGTGCAGTAAATGAAATCAAAATAAAAAAAGAATAATAAAATACCTTAATGCTATCGCCCAAATTAGGATCAAAGTTATTTCCAAAAAAACCCAGAGCAGAAAATACTATAATAAACATTCCTAGAATCGGGGAGCCTATTAGTAGTTTAAATTTTTTTGTAAAGATTGTAAAAAAGAGAACTGCAGTAAAAAATAATCCAGAAAATAAATAACTTATTATCATTCGAAGATTATCAAACTTGATTGATTGATTAACAATCTTAAAGTCTCTGGTAAAAGTAAACTCTTTTATTTCTTTGTTGAACTTTAGTTGCCATAATTTTGTAGAGTCATTTGAATCTCTTAACTTTATAAATTCTTTTCTATCTTGACTTAATAAAGAATTATCTGAATTCCAGTAAAATTGGAAGAAATCATTAAAAGAATCAAATAAAGTTATATTGATAAAAGAATCATAGTGAAAATATTTATTTGGGTTTGAAATTATATCCTCACTATTTGTATTAACAAAAAACTCAAAATTAGCTTTATTGTTGTACTTCTCATCATGATTAACGTCATTCAAAAGTAAACCATTAAACATAGAGCTTTCAAGGAATACTGTTAAAAATAGAAAAGAGATTAGTAATAAAGATTTTATATTTAGATATCCTGAAATTTTTTCAAAATTAAAAATAATAAAAAATAAAATTAATGATAAGACCATTACAGCAATAGAAGCTTTGGTATTAATGACTAGTGCGCATAGAATACCTGCCTTAATAAAATTCAAATAATTAATATTATATAAGTAGTAAAGAATCCAACATATCAAACAGAATGCAAGAATTTCTGGCTTAAAAGTGGATGTTATTTGCCACTTCATTGGCAAAAAATTTAAAATAGTAAAGGTTATTAATATTGTTTTTGTTTTAAATTTTTCTAAATTAAATATTAAGTAAAGTCCCCTAAGTCCAATTAAAAAAAGAAGGTTGTTTAAAAAGAGAATCGAATAATTAATTAGAAAGTACTTTTCACCAATCAATAAAGCGCTGATTACCAAGTACGTTACATAATTGAGAAAAAAATACAGCAGTCCTTGTTCTAAGTTGGTTTTTTCTAAAAATCCACCAAAAAAATTAAAATAATCAAAATATTTATCAAAATCAGGTGAATTTACAATATCAAATGTCAAAAATTGAAATAAAAAACTTATATAATTAGCAATTAAAAATATTAGAAAATATAAATTTGGTATATTTTTAGATTTGAATTCTATTAATTTCTTATAAAGTAAATTCAATTAATTATTTTTCTGTACATCTCATCAAGATTAAACTCTTTTTGAACTAATTTAGTCGAGTTTTTAGAAAGATTATTCAGAACTTTTAAATTATTGAAATAATAGTTGATAAGATGATTCCAGCTAGCAATAGTATCATTAAAATTGAATATAAGATGTTTTTCATTGATAAAAGTTTTTTTATCCCAAAATCCAACAGTATTGGAAATTATAACTGGTATCCCAAGGGACATAGCTTGTAGGCAAACACTTTGGCCAGATGGTTGAAGAGAATTTTTTAAAGGTAAAATTACCAATCTTGAATTTTCATAAATTTTCTTTAATTCGGAGTCTGAAATGAGGCTTTCTCTCCAGCTTCCATTTATATGGTTAAAATTACTGGTCTTAGTAATTTTAAAAGATGGATGATCTGTAATTACTGTAAAGTTTAGATGTGTATTTTGTTCGATAATATTCTGTAACATTTCATAATCTCTATTACCGTCATTTCCAATAAAAAGTATTTCATTATTATTCGATAAATCTACTGAAGAGCTTTGCCAAAAGTTTGTATCAATACTGAAAGGGACAAATTTAAATTTATCAGATGATAGAGGGAATTTACTTTTTGCAAAACTAAATTCTCCTTCACCTAAGAAGAATATATTGTGAATTAAACGAATTGATGTTTTCAAAAAGTAATTGTGCAGTATTCTTAATTTCTTGAAATATAAATTTTTACTAAACATTCCCATTGAAAATAAATATACATTTTTCTTGTAGCCAAATATCCTAAAATAAATTAAAAATGGTATAGATGAAAAAAAAGTAGATTCGTTTACGAAATAAATATCTGCAGCATCTCTTAATATTCTAAAATTTTTTTTGTTCATAATTTTATGTGTATAAAAAGGTAAACTTAAAATCCTGTTAAAAAATCTGTCTATTAGGTGTAAGAAATTTAGTTTTAACACTTTTCTGTCAGTAAATTCTATAAAGTTAACTTCATAGCCTTCTTCTTTGAAATTAAAAAAACAGTAAAAGAACTCTTTAGCTTCGATATTATTATGTAGTTTTTCTCTTCTTCCTCCACTGTAGACAAAAATAACTTTTTTCTTATTCATTGAAATCTTTATTAGCAAAAAGTCCTATTTTTCTCCTTCTGCTATCGGCTATCAACTTATAATTATTTTGATATAAAAAATCCGTAACTTCTACTTTTGTTGATTTCTCATCAATGCCTCTCTCGTTTCCATAATCAACTGAAATATATTCAGTATGTTTTATAGTTTGCATTGCACCTTCCAAGACTTCAGGTTCCCATCCTTCAGCCTCTAGCTTGAGTAACTTAATGTTTTTAAAATTATAAGAATCCAGGGTTCTTGTCTCAACGTAAGTAAATGTATCTTTTCCAAAATTTTCTAATGATGAATTTGCACCTTCAGAATCTAAATATATTTTCTCTTTACCTTTCTTATTTGATAATGCTATCTTGTGGCAAACCTGGTCGTTTGGAAGGTTTTTATTTAAACAATCATAAACTTCAGGATCTGGCTCAAATCCCACGTATGATAACTTAATATTTTTTTGCAAGAACGTAAAGAATAGTTCGCCAACATTTGCACCACAATCAATTATTAGATCTCCTGAATTGAATTCAATTTTTTCTAAACAATAGTCACTAAATAATCTTTCGAACTGCTGTTCGTGATCTCCAACCACTCTTATTATTCTCTTATTTGGAAAGTATATTTTGTTTCCTTGTAGTTGTTTGTAGTAGAAATTGTTTTCAAAATAAATTTTTCCAGCTCTTGTATTAAATATATTTATTAACGAGCAAAAAAGGTTGCCCTTGGTTTTATTTATTGCAAAAATATAATATAAACCACTTAATAGGATATAGAATTTTTTCAGTTTAGTAATTTTTTGATTTCTTCTTTTTCTAAAAACAATTTCTGGTAGATTTATTAAGTTAATCACTTCTCTAATATTAATTTGAATAGGGTTTAAAAGAATATTAAATTTAATTTAAAAAGATAGGATGTATATGAAAATAGCTTATTTATTCACCTATGGTTATTCCCTTACTACTTGGAAAAATTCTGGTACCCTGGATAAGGAACTCAGAGTTTTTAGAAAACTTCACGAAAAGTACGGTTTTAAGTTTAAACTTTTTACTTACGGAGATGATAAAGACTTATTAATCAGGATAGATGAAGAAATTTTTGAAGTTTTTCCTATTTATACTTTTACTACTCTCTATAATTTAAAAGTTCTAAACTACATTAAATCTTTTTATCTACCTTTCTTAATTTCTAAAGAGTTTAAGGACGTTAGTTTGATTAAACAAAATCAACTACAAGGAGTTTGGGTTTCCGTTATCTTAAAATTTATCTTAAAAAAACCACTGTACACTAGAACAGGATACGATGTTTTAAAATTTTCAAGACACTCAAAGAATAGCTATCTTAAGATATTCATTTATTATCTGTTAACACAAATAGCAATTATTTCATCAAATATTTACTCTGTGACAAGTAATTCAGATTATATTTTTTTAAGAAAATATTTCTTTGGTACAAAAAATATCATGATACGACCAAATTGGATTGAAAATAACAGAACAACTGATTTAGACATGCGAATTAAGAATAAAGTTATATCAGTAGGAAGGCTCGAAAAGCAGAAGAATTATAAAAAGTTGATAAGTATTTTTGAGGGTTCTAATTTTGAAATAGACATTGCTGGTGAGGGCTCATTGAAAACCGAACTAGAGAACTTTGCAAAGATAAAGGGGGTAAAAGTTAATTTCATAGGTAGATTAGAGAATCAAGACATATTAAAACTCTTGAATGATTATCTTTTTTATTTTTCAACATCAGATTATGAAGGAAACCCAAAAAGTGTTTTAGAGGCAATGTCTTGTGGTTGTATTGTATTTTTAAGTAATATTGAAAATCATAAAGAGCTAGTTTCAAATGGTATAAATGGATATATTTTAGAATATCCCTTCGAAATTAATACCTTATTGAATGAAATTTTAGATGACTCAACAAAAATAAGTAATATTTCAGATAACTCTCTAAGTTCAATAGTCGACAATAATAGCCTCGAAATATTAACAACTAAGCTCTATGGAGACTTTATCGCTTTAATAGACTGTTAATTGAATTTAAATAAGTATTCAAAAATTTAATTCTCCATATTCTATTTGCATTAATTCTGGTAGGAAAATTATTTAATTTTTTTATATTCGTTAAATTTTCATCATAATCAATCAATGTTGAGATATCTTCATAAATTAAGTTAAAATTGTCAAAAACATATTTTTTAATATTGAATACAAATCCCATTTTTTTTCTATCTAAGAATTTTTTATCAAAATCTTGATGAAGATATTCCTTAAATATCTTTTTGGGATTTTTTGGATCAAAATAATCGTTTTTGCTTCTAAGTACAAATTCAACTAACCTATGGTCTACAAATGGAGATCTGACTTCAAGAGAATTTGCCATTGAAGTTCTATCCACTTTAAGCATCATCATCTCAGATAAATAAAGCTTATACTCTATAATTAAAGTTTTCTTATAATCACTGATACTTTCATCTATTTCAAAAAAATTACCATAATTTGGTGTTTCTTTTTTTAAAAAATCTATAAATTTTTCATCTTTGAAGAAAGAAAGATAAGAATTATAAAAACTGTTTGAGTGTAAGAGTAAATTACTTCCAGTTCCAAAAATAGGGGGTTGTAATTTATATAAATAATCAAAATTATATTTTTGTGATTTACTTAACATATATTTTGATGTCCTCACGTATCCACCAATCAACTCATCCCCTCCATCACCAGAAATAGCAACTTTAAAATTTTTAGAAATTTTTTTAGAAATACAATATGAGGGAACTGTGGATGGATCAGAATATGGCTCATCGAATGCTTCTATGGAAGCATCAACACTTTTTGATATATCATCGTAGCTTAATATCTCTTCATGATGATTTGTATTGTATTTATTTGAAACTATTTTTGCCCATTTTGATTCGTCAAATTCTTTTTCATTGTAACCAACGGTAAAGGTAGAGCTATTAACTCCTCTATGTTTTTGTGACTTGATTATTAATGACGAATCAATTCCTCCAGATAAAAAGTTTGCTATTGGTACGTCTGCCTGTGTTCTTATTTCTACAGAATTTTCTAAAGTATTTAAAAAATCATCAAGATTAAAATTCTTTTCATCAACTTTTTCCATCAAATTCCAATACTTTTTTTTAGTGGCCGTCAGTTTTAAGTTATTTAGATTAACAGTGATGATCTGTCCTGGTTCTACTTTCATAAGATTATCAAACAAAGTAAATGGTGAAGGTATTACACCTAATTCTAAATACTGTAAATAGGAGTTTACATTTATTGAATATTTTTTATCAAGTACTAAAAGTGATTTAAGATTTGAAGAAAACCTTAACAGTCTGTCTTCAAGTTTGAAAAATAGAGGTTTTTGCCCAAGCCTATCTCGTGCAAGATGAATCTGTAAGTTTGCTAAATCAAAATAAACAATAGAGTATTGCCCAATCAACTTTTCAATAAAGCTTATCCCAAATTTTCCAATTCCATTTAATACAACTTCAGTATCAGAATTCTTTGTTTTGAAGACTACTCCCAATTGTTCTAGATTTTTTCTCAATGAAGAGTGGTTAAATATTTCCCCATTGAAAAGAAGTACTGAGTTGAATTCATTAGACTTCATAGGTTGGTTAGCATTGTTATTTAAATCTTGGATTGAAAGTCTGTTAAATGCAACGCTACATTTCCATTGGTTGTTTTTATCTAAAGAAAGTTGATCAAATATTGTTGAGTCTGGTCCTCTACATTCTATAAGTTTGTTGGCAAACAAAAAGTTTTCTTGATCTATCTCATTTACATTTAATTCACCTAAAAATCCACACACCTATTAATGTTAGATATAATTATTTAATATCATATGAAAATATTAATTTTTGGTAGTAACGGTTTAGTTGGAAGTTCATTATGCCGATATTTATCAAAAAATAAAGAATGTACGATATTAGAATCTAATAGAAATGACACAAATTTATTTGATTACTCCTCAGTAGTAAAAAAATTATCTTCAACCAAACCCGACATAATAATTAATGCAGCAGCAAAAGTAGGAGGTATCCATGCTAACGATACTTTTAGAAGCTCTTTTTTAATTGAAAATCTAAAAATTAATTTAAACATACTTGAGGCTTCTATTGGCTACGATAATTTACAAATTATTAATCTTGGTAGCAGTTGTATTTATCCACTAAATGTTGAAAATCCCATTAAAGAGGATCAGATTATGAGTGGAAAATTAGAACCTACAAATAGTCCATATGCAATGGCTAAGTTAACTGCGATTGAGCTTGGTGATGCAATTCATAAAGATTATGGAACCAAAATTACCAATCTAATGCCAACAAATCTTTATGGACCAAACGATAACTTTCATCCAGAATACAGCCATGTTATTCCTGGACTCATTAAAAGAATGCACGATGCCAAATTGATGAATAAAAAAAGTTTTTCGATTTGGGGAAGCGGGAAACCACTTAGAGAATTTTTATATGTAGATGACTTATCAAAAGCTGTAGAGTTTATAATCATTAATGACATTAACTTACCTCTCATTAATGTTGGAAGTGGTGAAGAAATTTCGATACTAAACTTATCTCGTAAGATTAAAAATGTAATTGGGTATAAAGGTCAAATTATATTTGACAACACTATGCCCGATGGTATTAACAAAAAACTCTTAGACTCTAGTATTTTAAATCATTTAGGATGGAGAAACAAAACAAATCTTGATGATGGTTTGAAATTAACTTATGACTGGTTTTTAAAAAATGCAAGTTAGCTTTTAAAGTTTTCCCAAGTTGGTTTGATTAGTCCATTTTCTAAAAGAATTTTTTCTTGTTTTGCTAATTTATTGTCGGAGTCAACCATGATTTCAACGAGTTCCTTAAAAGTAGTTTTTGGAGTCCAGTTAAGATACTTGAAAGCTTTAGATGAGTCACCTAAAAGATATTTTACTTCATTTGGCCTATAGTACTTTTCATCAGTTTGAACGTAGTTAGTCCAATCTAAATTATAAAAACTAAAAGCATATTCGCAGAATTGTTTTACTGAATAACTCTTACCAGTTGATAAAACCCAATCCTCTGGAGATTCATGCTGCATCATTAAGTACATACCATAAACATAATCTCCTGCATAACCCCAATCTCTTTCAGCATCTAGGTTACCAAGAGTGAGTTTTGATTGTAACCCTTGGTTAATTCTACCAGCAGCTCTAGAGATTTTTCTTGTTACAAAGGTCTCTCCTCTGTGAGGAGACTCATGATTAAACAGTATTCCATTCACAGCAAACAACCCGTAAGATTCTCTGTAAATTTTTGTTAAATGATGTGAGTGAACCTTAGCAGAAGCATATGGGCTTTTAGGATTAAATTGCGAATTTTCATTGAATGATTCTTTTGTGCTTCCACCATACATCTCAGAAGAGGAAGCGTTGTAAAACTTAATTTTTTTGTTTGAGTTTTTTATGGTTTCAAGAATTGTTACTGTTCCAATAGATGAAACATTTGAGGTATATAAGGGGTTGTTAAATGATACAGCAACGTGCGATTGAGCAGCTAAATGATAAATCTCATCTGGTTTAATTATGTTAATTAAATTTGATACAGAACTAGGATCCGTCATGTCTGAGTAGTGTAAGTTTAAGATTCCTTTTTTTGAATATTCAGAAATTAATCCATCTATTCTATTTGTGTTAAATTGTGACGACCTTCGAATTAGGCCGTGAACAATATAATCTTTTTCAATTAAAAGTTTTGTCAGATAATAACCATCTTGACCAGTTATTCCTGTAATTAGAGCTACTTTCATAATCTAATTGACATTCTAATAATCTATATTTAATAATCTCGCCAAAAAAAAGTAATAAATTATCGGGAAATGGGCATTTTCCATTGAAGAATCGAATAAAGAAACAAAAATTATTGGGACCATAAACATTAAAATATTAAAATTTTGAGAAGTTTTTCGAGAAGTTTTTATTATCTTAATATTAATCAATATAAAGATAATAAAATTAATAATTCCGCCTCTAGCAAAAATATTTATAAAATAATTATGAACATTTTCGTTCAATCCATCTTTTCCTTTTCTGATATCCTGATCCATCGAGGGTAGTATTTCTTCATAGCCATGACCCAAAAAAAGAACTTTTGGGCTTTCAATTGTGTCTTGAATTGTATCTTGCCAAATTTGTAATCTCCAATTTAAATTTCCGTCACCAGAAAATAATCTTTTTTCATATATATATAATATCGGGATGGTGCCATCAATATTATTTTCATAATATGGTTGATTTCTAAATTCAATTAAATCAATAAAATTGGCATCAGACTCTATTGAGGAAATTAAATTACTATTCGCAATAAGATTTGTAGAAATTATTAGAGAAATGAATGAGAAAAGTATAAAGAAGAAGATTTGTAATTGACCAATTTTATTTTTAACAATGAAAATTAAAAAAAAGATTAAATAAATTAAAGCTGCAATTAAAGCTGCTCTACTTTTGACAGCAAGCAAAGGGAGATAAAAACCAGTAATGATCGAAAATAAGTAAAAATTATTTTTGTTTTGTAATGTTTTATTTTGATATAGTATGCAAAATAAAATATACGTAATCAGTAAATCTGAACCTTTATGGAGCTCAAATTTGTCTGAATAAGTAATTAGAAAATTAGTAAGGTTTTCAGGAATATAAACCACCGAAATTAAATAAATTAAAGCTGTAAGAATCAAAATAGTCTTTTCTAGTAAAGTGTCTAAAAAGATTTTCTTCGATAGCCAATTAGACAGAAAAAATATTGATACAACCCAAATATACGAACTCGATTTGAATAAATAAATATCAAATCTTAAAGATTTAGCACTTAAAATAGTTAAAAAAAACATTGTAAATATTAAGATATATTCTTTTTTAAATTCTTTTTCAAAAGAATAAATGTTGTTAAAAAAAAGGAATTTTAAAATAAAAATAATTGATGTTAAAAAGCAAAAAGCAATAACAATTTCTCCGATTCTGAAATTAAATATATAGATTCCAGTAAATGACCTTACAAGCAGTAATGAAAGTGAAATAAAAACTAAAACAGGAATCTTCAAAAATTTATTATCTAAAACCATAATATATTTTCTTAAAGCTATAAATTAAAAGAAAGAATTTTTTTTTGATCCATCTATCAAAATTATTTGTAATTACTTCTTTATCTGTTTCGTTAATTAGTTTAAAAAATAAAAGTTCATATTCTTCAGACATTGTTTGTGAATTTAATTGGTATTTTTTTAGTTTATTTTTATAAACTGAATAATTATTTATTATTTCTTCAAGTTTAACTTCAAAATCAATGAGATTATCAAACCCAAGACCATAATCCCTACAATACTCAACGAGACCCCCACTATTTAGAAAGAGAATAGGTAAGCCACATTGCGCAGCTTCAATATGGTGGTTTCCAGATGGCTCATTAACTGATCCAGTAACGTATAAATGATTTTTTTTCAACTCAGCCGCAATTTCTATGTCTTCCATTGGAGCTTTAACAACGCTATTTTCTAATTTAAATTCAAAACTTGTATTGCCTATATAGGTAAATTGAAAAACATTACTCCATTTGGGAGTAGTTGACAAGTAATCTAAATAGTTGTAAACATCCATTCCTTTCATTTTATTAGAACTCCAATGATGAGTTACTATTTTTATTTTACTTCCCTTGTTGTAGGGAGTTGTTCCAACTCGATTAAAGATTTCTTTATCAGATCCCGATAATATAACTGAAGAATTATTCTCTGAAATTCCAAGGTCTATATATAACCTTCTCAGCCATTCGCTAACAAAAATTATATGATTACTAACTTTGCTAGATTTTAAATATAATTCATTAACACCTTTTGTCATTTTTCTTTCATCACATTCATTTATTCTTTGGACTACAACTGCATTAGGATTCATGTATTTTTTATATCTTTTTATATCAATATGATTAAAAGTTGATGTCGACCCTTTATCAGAACGAGGGTCAGTAAATAAAAGGATGTCTATATCATCATCTTTTAAATCTTCAACAACAAAATGTCCTTTAGAAAGCAAGAACGTAGTTAAGTTTTTAATAAATAAATTACCTCCGCCCCACGGGCCTTCGATAAGTTTAGATCCGATACTAATTTTCATAAAAATTCTTAAACATATTCACAAATTTTTCCATACCTTTAGGTATTGTATATTGGATTGAATTTTTAAAAGCGACATTTACATTTGGTCGAGCCGTAGCAAATTTTGCTTCTTCAAATATTGAACTACTGTCTAATATCTCAGAGGCAATACCAACATTCGTGGATACTATTGGTGTCTTAGATAGTGCACATTCTAAAATTGCCTGAGGTCCACCTTCCACTCTAGAAGTAACGATATATAAATCTAAAATATTATAAAGTTCATTTAATGAAGCTAAGTCAACCATTTCAAAATATCGGAATGGAAGATTTAAACTTTGAAAATTATTTATTAAATAATCTCTTCTCTTTCCAGTTAATACAATCTTTAAATTTTTGTTTTTATCATTTATTTTCTTTACAATATTGAGAAATATATCAGGCCCTTTTATAAGCTTAGGGGATGTAAGGTCTTTTCCTTCTGTGTCCCTTTGAAAACTACCTACTAGATAATCTGTACTACTGAAGCCATATTTTTCCCTAATATTTTTTTTATTGGAAATATCGTACCAGATATTTTGATTCACCCAAAAAGGAAGCGTAACTATTTGTTTATCGGTAATTTTTCTTAATTGCGACTTAGTTATTTTTGAAATAGCATGGTAATGATTAACAAATTTATCCAATTTGTAGAATTCTTTACCTTCTTTACCTTCAAATTTATCAAAATCTATGTGATGAATGGTGCAAATGACCTTTTTTAATTTTAATTCTTTCTTTGAAATTTTTCTCCATGTCCACGGAGAAATAATCCAAATGATATCTGCTTCTTTAATGTTTGAAGTGATTAAATCTGGATAAAAATTAGAAAATTCTTCAACAAACCTATCTACAATCCAAGATTCATTAGAGTTGTTTAAAAATATCTTCATTGTGTATCTGTCTCAGGTATTATTTTCTTTCTTGCACATTCAGCATAATAATTTTGTTCAGCTTTAAATTTGTTTGAAATATTATCGACAGTATTTAAAAAATATAGCTCTTCTTTTAATTGCTTGACCTTAAAATTTTTATCATATAATTCAATCATTAGCCTGTAGTCTTGTGCATAAATAAATTTTTCATCATATAAATTTATTTGATATAAAACATCTTTTGAAACAACTAATGTTCCGTGTATGTGAGGGTTCAAATACTTCATTAATAATTTTTTAGGTAAGTAATACTTGATATTTGGGATCGGGTTTCCAGTAGACAAGTTAGTCGCTCTAGTCGTAACAGCATCTAAATTGTATTTAGTAAGAGCATTTATCTGCTTTTCTAATCTCTGTAGGTGTGAATAATCATCTCCATCTTGTCTTGCAATTAATTGCCCGTCGCTTTGAGATATTAAGAAATTTAAATTTTTAGTAAGACCAACATTTTTTTCATTAAAGAATGCTTTAATCTTATATTTTAAAGAAAAGTCTTTTAATAACTTTGGGGTATTATCTAGGGAGCAATCATCAATAACTAATAACTCTATGTTTTTATAAGTTTGATTAAGTACGCTTTTAATTGAATTTTCTAGTGTTTTTTCATTATTATAAACACTCATTATTACTGAGACTTTTTTATTCATTAAAGAAATTTCCACTGTATTGGCTTATTAACTCTTGAGGATTTAGCAGTAAATTCGTGTGAATATATACTTCTTCGCTTAAAGCTATCATTAATTTTGTATCTTCTAACACTTTTAATTTATCTAATAAGTTTGAATAATCATACTGCTTAAAGCTCAAGAGGTAGTTGGTTGGAAAAAAGTTCTCCATTGTTCCAAACTTTGGGAAAATGCATGGAATCCCCATAGATGTTGCTTCGTTTAGTAGCTTCGGTTGGCATTCGTACATTTTAGTTGCAGTAATTACTGCTCTGGAATCTTTTATTAAATTAATTACATCTTTATGACTTAAAGCTCCTTCGTATTCTATAAAACCCTTTTTGGATTTACTTTTAACATACTCAGCTAAATCCCCATCACCAACTATCTTTAATACCATTGAGTTTGGATTAAATTTTTCCCATGTTTCAATTAACTCCGGAATCCCTTTTGATTTTGATAATCTACCAGCATAAACTACGTAGTTACTATTGACATTATAATGAACAGATTTGACAGTAGCTGTTGGGTTATAAATCTGAGTAATATTTTCATTATTTACACCGAGTTCAAAAAATTTCTCTTTTTGTATTTTTGACAACACTATTAGCTTGATATTGTTTTTAATGATTTTATAGACAAATGCTTTATTGAAAACTATTAACAAGAATGATTTAACATATGACTCCTCATAATATTTGTTAAAGTAAGATAACTCACTTATATTCAGTCCACACATTGGACATTGTTCATTATTTTTTAAGTGATTAGAAGCAAGAAAAAAATAACCACAATAGTATCTAAAATTATGAAATTTAATTTTAAGATCTATATTTTTTTTCACTATTATGTCTATTACTCCTAAATTTGTTGAAAACCACGGGTTGTGTAAATAAATTAAATCAGGATTAAACTCTGAAATGTAGGTTTTAACTAATTTGTTAGACTGAACATTATTGAATGTGAAAAAAGAAATTAAAGTATAAAAATTTAATTTGTTATTTTCAAACAAAACTTTTGAAACTCTGAATTTATTCTTAAAAAACCTAATCTCATCATAAATATTTGAGTTTTCACCACCTGACATTCTGTATAGTGAATTTATTATTAAGATAGATTTCATATTAATTACTTTAAAATTCGATTAATTCAATTATTGTGTTGGATTCTTTTCTCAAGAGAGAAAGTTCTGTCCCATATTGTAGTAATTTATCTTTATCATGAGTTAAATTAACAATTGAAATATCAAATTTAGATAATTGATTATGAATTAAAGTTTTTGATTTTTGATCAAGGTTCGAAGTTGATTCATCTAACAATAGAACTTGAGGTTGTTGAAGAATTGCACGTATGAAAGCAACCTTTTGCATTTGTCCAGAAGATAATGATTTATTACTAATGTTATATTCTAAAGTCTCTTTATTGTTCTCCTCAAACACTTTAAATATTTTCATTAAATTAAGCAGGTCTTCATAATCAACATTTCTATCTACTCCATAAACTAAATTATTTTGTAAAGAATCTTCTAGAATCATCGGGTAAGCGCTTACATAGGCAAATTTAGATATATTAGTTTTAACATACCCATTTGTTGGGTAGAAAATTCCAGACATTAAACCCAGAAGGGTACTTTTCCCGACACCATTTGAACCTGAAACTAATATATTATTTGTTAGGTTCAAGTCTAGTTCTAAATTTTTAAAAATGTAATCTTCAGAACCTACGTATTTAAAATCTACGTTCTGAAATTTAATAAATAAATTTTGAGATGGTTCTTTTTCTAAAAAAATAAAATTGTTTCTAAAACTGGTGCCTCTATTTTTTATCAATTCCTTTAATTTTTCTACATGTACAAACGTTGCAGTAGATAGGCTTAAGTGTTTATTTGATTCCCCCAACGATTGAAATAATCTAAACATAATTCCAATAAACTCCAAAGATATAGCGTTTTCAAAACTAGAAAATACAAATCCAAAAGTTAGAAATATCATAGAAGAAAAAATAGGCATTTGACTATTGATGATTCCATATTTTTGATTATTTAATTGGGACTGATAGTAATCTGACAGATTAGAGTCAAACTTAGTTTCTTCTAACTTAAATTTTTTCAAAATTTTAATTAAATATAAATTATCAATAATTCTTTCTAAATCTTTACTAATGGATAATGCTGAATGGTAAGCTTTGTCAGCATATAATCTATTTAATCGAATTAGGTACTTCGTTGGAAAATATAAAAAAAATAATCCTATTGTGAAAAATACTGTGACTTGAATATTGCTCATTAGGGCAATAGTTAAGAAGGCTAAAACTTTAACCAAGCTGGACAATAGCTGTGTGAAAGCTAAGTAAAATTGTGAGACATGGCCAGTAAGTGTGTTGGTATAAAAGTAAGAATCTGCAATTGAATAATTTCCACGTTCGTATACATCTGCTAATAAATCTAGTCTTAAGCTTTGTTCTATTCTGAACCTAAGCTTTTGTAAAGTATATGCTTCAATAAAAGAAATTAAATATCTAAAAGGTATAATTACTATTAGTAAAGATGGATTTAAGAGTGATAATAAATTACTAAAAGTCTCTGAAGGGTTGAAATATCGTGAAAATAAATAAATTATTAGGACATCAAGAATTACAATAAGATTAGAAAAAGCTATTGTTAAAA
>Ga0181607_10000843_pt1 | contig 27052 bp, 9 predicted proteins | sample 041ome_9_FD_132420 | JGI IMG/M metagenome (GOLD analysis project Ga0181607, IMG submission 132420) | Coastal salt marsh microbial communities from the Groves Creek Marsh, Skidaway Island, Georgia - 041413US metaG (megahit assembly) | ecosystem: Environmental > Aquatic > Marine > Intertidal zone...
CAAGGACGGCGATTCAAGCATGGCTCGCACGACCGGGCTTGTGACCGTGGGATGCGTTCTGGCATGGCGAGATAGCGCCCTTTTCAGCGATGGCGTTCATCCTCCTGAAGACCTGGCGACGGAAACCATCGAGACGATCATTGAGGGGATGAGACAGGAAGGGGTGTCGGTGACCTACGTCACTCAGGCCTAAACAAGACCAACCGTCTTGTTGCTATGGTTGCTGTTGTGGCTCAAAGGTGAAAGTATTTTCTTCTCCTTGTGACAAATCTATTCAGTTGCTCTGGTTAATCTTTGAGTCCATCGAGAAAATCATCGGTTAAATCATCAATGATTTTCTTACCTCGAGGCCACGCCCACCCGATTGCAGCAACCATGCCGAGCAACGGTGCATATCTGTATTGAAGTGCTTGACAGGCATCAGTTGTCCCTGCAAACATGTCCACTTGACTCAGCAATGCGCCTGCATCTTCTTCACAGGAGATGTTGATTAAAGCAACACCTGCAGATGGGACAATAGCTGCAATAGTGTAAACCATGATTGCTGTCGAAAGCAGCGTGCACCATGTTATCCGCTCTTTGCCGGGGTCGAGTAATTTCTTTTTGTTCTTCAATACCAACAACATTGGAACGGATAATGCTGTACAAAAGAGGAAAAATGGCCAGCCAAAAATTTCGGAAAATTGTGCTATCTCATCGGGGTTTGCGAGCAGAATAGCAGAACCTCCCATGGCAATAAATAAGCCGGATGCGACGTTTCCAGTTCGAGCTAAGAAATAACATGAAAGAGGAGCAATGAACAGTTGTCCAGTAACGAAGACTGCAAGAATCCATTCAAGTCCAGTAGGAAGTCCCCAGTTCTCCATCGCTGACGCATAGGATGTTTGTTCAGTCAATGTATAGGCCATTCCAGGACAAATAATGACAAGAGACAGGAGCCATTTTACTGGGTTGTTTCGAATATCACTCATCAACGAATCTTCTTCTGAAAAAGATTCTATGACATCATCTAAAATATATTCACTGCTCATTCCGATGCCTCCTTTTCGTTCTGCTCAGACATGTCTTCTTCAAGGAAGTTTTCAACTTCTTCAATCTCATCAACATCAAATTCGACATACTCATCGAATCGAGCATCAGCAGATTTTGTCATTTCACGCTGTCGAATGAGCCCTCGCTTGAAGTAGTGGTCGGCATTCTCGTCTTTCTTTTTCGTCTTCGGTAGGAATTTAATCAATTCAATTCCATCATCGATGCCGAGATATTTGCCACCTTGTGACAATTTTCTTGCTCCAAATGCGATTAGGCCGCCACCAACAAGACCGGTTCCGCCAACGGCTGCGGCAGTTTGAACTTCTTCCTTATCGAGGTCGATGTCTATTATTGACGTTGAATTCTCCTTCACTGGAACTTCTACTGGTACCTCGACTTCCACGATAACATCATCGTTGCATCCATCTCTGTCCTCATCGTTTTCTTCAGCAGCAAAAGTGTATGGGCACTTGTCGCTATTCGATTGGTTTCTAGTATCAACTGGGATCGTATTGTTCACACCGTCCCCATCAATGTCGAAATCACATGCATCACCCATTGTGTCGTTGGTATCAGCATCGATATTTGTTTGCAACGGGTTCCAGATGAATACACAATTATCAAGCCTGTTGATGACACCGTCATTGTCTGAGTCGTTTGGATGAACTTCACATCCATCAATGAGACCATCTTCGTCTTCATCAATCGTGTCATCTGAACCAGGGCACCTGTCCAGACTGTTGATGACACCATCATCATCTAAGTCATTATCTTGAACGATGTCATCTAGACATCCATCAAAATTGAGGTCCAACGAAGACGCATTTTCGTATGGACACAGGTCTTCACCAGTGCCATTGAATGGATTTGAATTGTTAATAAGATCTCCATCGATGTCACCGTCACATGAATCCCCTACGCCATCCTCATCAAAATCGAGTTGATTTGTGTTCGCTATGTACTGACAATTATCAAAAACATCCTCTATAGAATCGCCATCTGTGTCATTTTCTGCGTGAATATAGGGGTACGCATCCAGAAGGTCAGGAACGCCATCACCATCGCTATCATCGAGACACCCGTCCATGTTGTTATCAGAAAGTGATGCGTTTTCAAACGGACATTGGTCATTTCCTTGTCCGTCGTAGGGTACATTATTTGTTATACCGTCTCCATCGATATCGGTATCACACTCATCACCTTCGCCATCGCCGTTGTAATCTAGTTGGTTCTCATTCCAATTGTTTGGACAATTATCATTTTGATTTGCAATACCATCGCCATCAGTATCAGCTGACGCTTGCATGAATGCAAATGGGTCATTCCAGTCAGGAATACCGTCTGCATCAGTATCGTGTTGGAAAGTAAACATCGTATACTGTTGACTTGATGCCTCTAGGCCGATGATGCTCGTGTGATATTGATTGTTTGAAATGATGAGTGGTCGTTCTTCAGAGATTTTTGGCAGCACACCAAGAATGTTCAATGTTGAAGTGTCAACGATACTTATTCTGGGGTCGAGCTCAATAACGCCAACTCGGATGTCATTTTCATCGTACACATCGATGGTTTCATTGTATGAGTAGTCCCAGTTGAGTACAAGTTGACGTGCAAGGTATTTTCCTTCGATGTATCCATCGGCTTCAAGGGCCCAAGCCAATCCTGTTTGCCGTGGAACAAATTGAAGTTTTTCTCCAAGTTCATGGTCGAGAATTGTCACGCCAGGGTCTCCGGCTCCTCCTTGGCTGTTGAACGTGAATGTCAATTTATTTTCTTCATCAGCATGCACATCAAAGATCGTGTGTGCACGAGTGGGGTTCATGCTAAAATTTTCAGGGGCAGTTGAAACATAACTGTAATTATCTTGCCTGAAAAACCAACCTGTGGGGTGTTCTGTGGAGCCAGATTTTTCAATTCCCTCGCTCGAATTGAAGAGATAGGTTTGGCTGTTCCCATTCCATGCTTGAATGCCGAGGAATACCTCTGTTCCAAAAGGATACACGATGACACCATCTTCGTAACCAAAGTTGTTGCATGGAGAATTAGCTTGGATGTCATTTTGTGGACAATTATCTTCATGGTGAAGGATTTCACCAGTTATTGACATCACCATGAAATATGCATCCCCACTATAATCGCCCCGAACAACTTTGGAATTCTCAGTTACTGCTATTGATGAGAGTTGACCAGCCAAGAATATCTTGCGTTCTGTCCCAACATCACTAAACGCTACACTGTTAAACTTGATGTGTCCATACGTAGGGTCAGCATCCGATGTCATAATTTCTTTGACCCAAATTTTCGTTCCATTGCTCGCATGCATCATGACGACAAGACCTGCATCAACATCTTGGTATGGGTTGTGAATTCGAGATCCGACTCCAAAATCGAAACAACCGGTGAATGAACCTGCGATAACAATTTTACTCTCGTCACTCGATAATGAAATATCCTTCATTTGAATTCTCGATTCATTTATGTTATTGTAATCGCTTGGAGAACAATAATTCCCACTTTTTGGAGTTGGAGCGAAAATCCAATCCCAATATCCTTCAGCATCCATCTTAGCAAGGACAAGTGATGAAGTGCCGTCTGCACGGTTGAGCCCGGTGTGGTGGTCAATCCATTCGGACCCAAGAATGAGTTTGTTCTTACTCAACACCCCTACCATGTATGTGGAACCCTCACTATCAATGACTGATGATGTGACTTTGAAATCAGTATAGTATGAACCTGGTGTTCCAGTTGGGGTGATGAGTTGCATGACCTCAGTTGCAGTATCGTCAAGTTGAGTATATGGTTCGGCGTGTGAATATGCCTGGCCGTTATTCACATCGTCGAGTGAAATATTGACAGACCAAGGCACTGACATGAATGAACATAGAATCATCAAAACGAGAATCTTTACATTTTTCATACATTTTCCTCCTCAATATGTGTTATGTGTCTCACAGCAAATGGTCTAAACAGCCTCTTTGTTGTTCTTTTCTTGGTATGTAATTGAGATGTCATCATTCACTCACCTTGATCGATTTGATTTAATTTCAACCAGCCTTCATATGCAAGCATTTTCCCATTCGGCAATCCTGCCAAATCATCACTTGCCTTAACTTCACTCTGCAGAACACTTGATGGTGATTCTCTGTGAAGCCATTTCCACTGCATTTGTGGCTTACCATCATCAATTGGCATTCGGATTGATGTTGGGTCGACAAGAACTGGTCCAACTTTGAACGTAGGTGCAATCTTTGCCATTGATTCCTCCCAATGTTCCCTCAGAAGGATAATCTCTTTTTGCGGCAGGAATCCGCTGGTCAAATGAAGTGCAGATTGTGGATGCAAGAGCAGTGTCAAGAAAATATCAGTTTCAGGTAGGACATCCAGTGTGTTATCGAATGAAAGGAAATCATGGTCAATCGACTGGTCTGATTCAGGAATCGGTGCACCAGATTCATCGATTGGGAACACTGTGTAGAATCTTGTGTAGTCATCATCGATGAAATATCCTAGTAATCCATCGATTTCTCTTTCTATACTTCCCAATTTGACTTGGAAAGCATGCTTACGTTGTGATTCACTTAACTGCGTCCATCCACCTTCAACTTGAAGACGAAGAAGTGCACGAACAACAGCAACTGGTCGACCCATGTAAAATGAAGGATGATTAATGCCTCCTTTACCATATGGGTCTGAATGCCAATATGTCGTATCAATGGCACGTAATAAAGCTGACAAAACACCCTCCCCAGAGTTTTCGAGATTTCTTTCCTGTTCGTCGATTCTTCCAACATCCATCAAAGAGTTGATAATCCTGTCAAGGTGCTTATTTCCACAATCTGGAGCGGTTCCTGCAGCAGAAAAGTTTCCTGGATTATTGTCCCATGCAAGTTGCCCTTTTTGGATACCTCCAAGAGTCCAGTCACGGTCAGCTACACGAAGTTGTCCTCTTGCATTTCCTTCGTTATCAAAGACCTCCATCGCCCATTCGATGTGATCGGGTAGGAGGTAGCCACAAATTGGTGATGCTACTAAATCACTGTTGAGCAGGGCGGCTGTTCCACCCGTAGCTGGTAGCGTGTCATCGTCGTGAGCAAGCAATCTGAAATCCAGTCTTGACGGTTTGGGAATCCGTGGTCGGATGACAATTTTTCCAGACTCATCGCTGTAGTTTTGTAAACTTAAACCGACACTTACTTTTGGAGGTTGGCCGCTATCAAAATTGAGAAGGCCTTCAGGTCGAATTTCGCGGAGGTTACCAAAGGCATCCACAATTTTCAGTTCAACGATTTCGACGAGACCTGCTCGAATAGGATGCGTCTCAGATAACTGGTTGATTTTATTATCAAGTCCGCTCAGTGTTATGGATAAGAGGTCACGCTGTTTGAAATCATAGACCAGTTGTTCGAGCATGTCTTCTTCTGTAACATCGAGAACCCCATTTTGATCTTCATCAAGTTCGTTTTCATCTTTGAGAAATTTGTTGATTTGCGAAACGACCACATTTGGGGCACTTCGGGTGATTGGTAAGCGTTCGGTGATGATGATTGCTTCATCCTCATTGGCTTGAATAGTTTCATTTCCACTTGTTCGCTGGTAATCCACACCCTTCAATTCCCAGTTTTCTTTATCAGGATAAAATTTGAATCTGATATCTGCAAAAAGTGGCAGCCATGCCTGTTTCCACTGTTGATACGCAATTGGTGAAGGTAAAATGCTTCGCAGTCCCCTAACAGAATAACCGCCTAAGTTGAATAATTTCTTGATTGAAGCGTAGTCTCCTTCGCCGTCCTCCAAGAAACGCATTTCATCGTATAATGCATCAATTTCTAATGGCATCCATAAACGGTTTTGTGTAAATGTCAATGTCCTATTTGTTTCACCAATGAGCCGATTAATATCTGCAATTGTCCGAATTTTTGTGAGCCCCTCAGGATGATAATATCCCTCCTCCAAAGCTTTTGTCGAACGTAATTGGTCTGAAAGAAGTAAAACGGGGTCGCGTGGTTCAAAATATCTTGGAGCAGGGTAAGCGGTAACTTTTGGTATTTGTTTCTCTTTAAGCCCAAATGCAAGTTGATGATTCTTGGCAAACTGCATTGTGTCTTGATTAAATCCTTGCTGGGCAAAGTTTTGTATCTGCTGACCGAGAGGTGCTTGTTGTTGTGCGTATTGGTGTGCTGTTGATACTTCGTTTCCCCGCCGATTTTTCGTTGGTTCGAACCGCTTCTCTTCTTCTTTCACATAATCAAAGAGGATGCCACCATCAATGGCGTGAAATGATTCCTTGTGTATTTCATGTTCAAATCGATATTCTCCATCTGCTGTATCGAGTTCACCAAGCAAATCGTGTGTGAAACCAACAAAGAATTTCTCGAATTCTTGTCGCTCCTCTTCCGAAACACCTGCATTATTTTCAGCGAGTTCGGATGAAATAAGGGCAGCTAATGCCTCTTCTTGATTAACGCCAATGGCTGCATCTAACTCATAAGCATCATTATTTTCAATAGGATGACCCCACTTGACATTACATACGGCACCGTGGAACAATGTGTGCCTTGGCCAATGTTCGCCAATGGTGTCAATTGGCGCTCGCACCATGAGGCTGGAATCTATGGCTGTTGCCCCAGCGCCAATATTGATAGCATCGCTCGAATACTTACTTGACTCCGACGTTTTGTTTTTTCCAGTCACCTCTTTTTGTTTGCCTTCTTTTCGGGGAAGGATTGATTTCTTTTCGCGTCCAACGTTGTTCTTGTCTGGGGAAATTGATGTATCCTTTTTCACTTTTCAGCACCACCTTTCTGTTGGTTCATCACGTGTGTAAGAAGCGTTTCCCAATTGGTTGGATCATCGTCAATGTCAGAGCGTTTGACGTCCCAGCGCAAATCATCTCTCATTTTTGAAAACCATACTTCCTCGGATTCATGTGCTTCCATGTATGCAGGGTCAGAGGACTCATCAGTGAACCAGCCACATACGAGATAATCAAATGTTGCCGTCGTATCTTGGGATAGTGTGTCATGGAATCCAAACCTACCTTTGGAATTGTCATATGTCGCAGTCCAGTGCATATCACCCGTCTCGGGTCCGATAGCAGTCATTTCTGGTATCGATGGATCTCGTTTTGTAGGAGTGAAATTATTCAGTGTCGAAACTTCCAATGTGACAGAATCCACCACCCATGCTTTTACGAGTGGTTCATTTTTTGTTGAGTTTACCACTTTACCGGGAGCAGTTATGTCGTCCACTTTTTTCCTTCGAATTATAACCCATAAATCTGGTAGGTATGGAAACTTCAATGTCTCGTTCAGCGGTTTAACATCATCTGTTTCGGTTGTAAACTCCACCCTGTTACGAATAGCATCTTCAAATGAAATTGGATGTTGAAACTTCTCTTCTGTTGATATAAATTCCGGAGGTACATTGCCATCTGTTTCTTTGTACTCAAATTCATTCATCACATCCTCTTTTTCGAGTAATTCACCCTCAAGTAATGCTCGAGGGGGTTTCCAAAACAGATGAACGCCCGGCTCTAATCCTCCAGTTGATGGATTGTTTGGGGTGTATGTGAATGCATCAGGTAACCTCCAATCAGATGTGCCATGGTCTTCTTCGCCTTCCCTTTGAATGAAATGCGTTTTCAATGGTGCTCTCTTGTCATAAAGCATGAAAAGTTTGTTTAGGTTTTTATCCTGTTCAATCTTAATCGGCTTGGTGTATGGGACAACAAGGGCTTGCACATCGATTGGAACAAGTAAATGACGCCGCCTCTCTAAATGTGTTTGAAATGCTGCGTCAATGAGTTTATTGTCAAATTTCGCATCATGTTTCATTCCTTTCTCTGGTTGGTCGATGAATTTGCCAGCTTTTACCTCTTTCACAACCGGCGTTGCGTCTTTACCTGTGACGATTTTCTCTTCTGAAACAACTGTATCTGTCTTCCAAATGCCATCGGCACTCGTCTTCGTTGATGAGGTTTCTTCGACCTGTTTTGATGTTGAAGTGTTGGATTTAACATTTGATGCAGTGGATGTGATAGATGCTTTCGTAGGAGTTGACGGAATGTCAGTTTTGTTTGGTGTATTTGACTGGGAAGCGATGTTTTTGACACTGTCTGCTGCTGTTTTGTTGGCAACAGGGTTTTTCTTTCGCTTAGCCATCTTATTCACCACCACTGCTCGGTCGATTGATCACAGAAGAATCCTCCACCCTTATTGCATCGACATTGACGATTGATTCGTTTTGGCTATCAATGATTGGTTGTTGTCGAATTGAATCATAAACGAAGTCTTGTTGATATGGAAATTGCATAAGTTGTGTTGCAACGAATCCACCTTCCTCCAAGTTTGGAATGGACACCGAAGTAGTAGATTTATTTACCCAATCATTTCCGAACTTGAAATCTCGCATTCGAAGGACTGAAACATCACCGGTGCCTGCGCGGACGCTGATTCTAATTGTTTTGTCATCTTCAATCATACCATCTCTATTTTTGTATTTGACGTATAATTTTGGGTCAATTTTTCCTCCGCCTTTGTCCTGTTTTTCAAGCCCTAATCGGATACCTTCTGAGGGTTCTTTCATTCGCAAATGTGTGGGTACACCGTTGAAAATACAAAGAAGAATTGTCTCTGAGAGTCGTGCGACACGAATGAGGTCTACCGCCCTACCTTCATCAAAACCTTCTTCACGCCGTTCGCCAACACATTCAGGAGCATCATAGGCTTGAATTTCAAGCCCAGGGTAATCTCGAACGATAGTTGAGCGCATCAAAAACCCCGTGAGTAGCCCACCTCGAATCATCGTCATTTGAGATAAAATACCACTCATTTTCGCTGTTAGTTCACTTTGAACGTCTCGAGAAATTTCAATTTGTTTCTTTAAAAAATCATGGTTATTTTGAGAGAGCATGGGATCCTTTTGGGCGAATGATTTTGTATTCTCTTTGTCCCCTCCAGCGAGATATGTGTTCGATTTTGTTTGTTGAACACTGGAGGCTTTTTGTTTCGATGCAGATGTTGTTGTTGCTGAATCTTCGCTTTTTGCAACACCCATGACGGCATTACTCATTGAACGCTGTTGCTCTGGAATTTTCGAGATTTCTTGTTCTACTCGTTGTTTAAAATTTTGGTTTGCTATTGAAACCGCATCTTCAAAAACACTCCTGTTCAATGCTCTAGCCTTATCATGAGCGGCTAATGCCGTTCGAAATGGATTCATAATCAATTCTTGTTCATTGAGAGCCTCCATGAGTTCGATGTAAAGTTCACCTCGCTTCTCAGGGTCAACATCAGCTAATGCTCCTCTTGAATCCAACACACCTGTACTCAAGGCACCATCGATCATAGCATCGATCCAGTTTCGGTCAATATGGAAAAATCTGATCGAATCATTTGGAAGCATTTCTTCATGAGGCACGATGTAAGGAAAGGGAACGCCCACAAGCGTACGGAGCTGCCCAAGCCATTCGATGATAAAATTCCATGCAGCCTCTTCAGCATCATCTGTGGTTGTTCTTGACAATCCCTTTACAAACCATGGAACAACAACGCGTGTGTGATATTCGCTCATCGTCGTATCACCTTCGGTCATAACTGGCCACCTCGCGTGTATGCTTCTTGGACTCGAAGGTTTTCTTGGAGCATTGTGTTTTCATCAAATTGTAATTGTTCTAATGAGAGTTTATCAAGGAAATCATCTGTTGTACCATCGGGTGGAAGAGGCACTTCATTGTGAAATCTCAAATCTGGTGGAACTTCTTTCAGAGGTAACGCGGTCTCTTTGACAATCGCCTTTTGTAAAATAGATTGAAGGGGTAATTTATCTACGCTTTCGATGTCATATTTTTTAGAAAGGTGTGATTTATCAAGAAAGTTTTTTCTGTAAAGTTGGAGGGATTTTTTCTTTAATCGTAATCTTCTCCACCGACTAAGTGTCTCAATAAATTTAGGGTCACTTAATGCAAGCAATCGACCGAGTTCAAATGCTGAGGAATGATGAATGACATCCAATCCTGTTGATGGTTCAAGTCCTCTTGCATCGTCTGAGTTCGTGTAAGGCTCTTCCTTGATATCGTGATATGTCGGTACTGCGATGCAAGGCCCTCTATACAAACACGGTCTTGTGATGCCGTCGTGTTCAACAATATCTGTGTAAAGGAAGGAGTTTACAGTGACATCAGGATCCATGTCTGAACCCAGGAGAGCGGGTTCATATGTTCGTTGTTCACCATCTTCAAGGCTGAAACCTGCTAGGGAGTCAAGGTCGCCCACTTTGTCTTTGTCTGCGAGCGATTGGCGGAATTTTATTGCCTTGATTTTCGATTCAAAATCACCGCCGTCCCCTGTTTTAAACATCCAATAATCGAGAAGAACTAACTTTACATCATCGGTTGATTTCAAATTTTCAATCGATTGAAAGGTTTCAGGTATGTGGAGTGGGAATTGAATTGGATGAGATGTTATGCGATGAACACCATGATCAAGACCAACTTTCAAATCAATTTTTTGACCTTGTTTTTCTATCATTTGTGGATTTTCCTCGATGTCTTGAGTCAGAATTTGAACAGCATCTTCTATTGGTAAACTCGAAGCGTGCCCTTCTATCGAAACTAAACATGCATGATACTTTGTATTGATTTCACTCGGTAAACGATTGGAAATTATCACGGAAAAGATTCCATCTTCATCATTCCCACACAACTCTTTGTCTTTTGGGTTGACTTGAAGGGCATGTGCAAGGTAGGGGAGGTCGTGGGCTGTAGGTCCAATGTTTTTCAATAAACCCTCTTTGATTGAAAGAACTCGTATTTCAAAAGGAATATTTGAATTGCCTTTACCTGGAATTGTGTATTGTTTTTGACCCTCAAGAATTTCGCAACAATTCTCAAATTCATCATCGCGAATTAGGAGTAAACTCATCCAGGGACAGTTATCATAGTGCTCTTCATCGTTTACTTTCCTTTCCCATGGAAGTGTTTTACTTTGAAAAACAATCTTTGGAATTGATAGGTCGACCTTTACGCCTTGTTCATTTTTTGGTGGAGTTCTCGAATGTATTGTAAGTGGGTCAATTTGATATGGGGAGCCTTCGATTTGAATGTATTCGTTTTTTGTAATCTCTTCGGGTAAATTTGTATTGACACCTTTGACTGAAGTAGGGAATGTTTGTTTGGTTTCGACTAAAAATTTCCCTTGCGTCAATGGTGGTTTGATCGAGTCAAAGTAACGTATTGTACCTACATCTGGACTTGGTGGTATTGGTTGTATTGTCATTTCATCGCCTCTTTCTTTTTGCCTTTGTTTGTTGGCGGTTGTTTGGGGAAGTTTCATTCGATTTCGATGATTGATTTAGCGAGGATTGGCTATCGATACTTAACCCATCAGAAGTTGAAGGGAATTGGATGTTTACTTCTGTATTCCTAAGAGTTGATGTATCCGACTTCTTTTCTGATGTCATTTGTTGTGTTTCTCCGCCAATCTTGAGGTTTGGTTTCCAGTATGGCGCACGATTCAAGATTTTTTCTTTCACTTCAATTTCAAGAACAGCATCAGATGAAAGCCCGCCTGTGTCCGTGACCCTTAACACACAATGATGGATGCCAACATCTTCAGTCGAAGGCGTACCGGCAATCAACCCTGCTTCTGTGATAAGAAGCCAATCAGGTGAAGAAACAAAGGTGAACTTGTGTGTGTCACCTTCATCATCATCCCCGACAAAAATTGAAAGGTCAAATTGAAACGCCTCACCTGTCGTTGCAACAGTAGGAGGCAAACGAGGTAATTCATCAGGAATTTCAACCTGAGGTTGATGAGTTTTGACTTCAACAACCAGGTCGGGTGGTAGTATGATTGGTTTAGGTTGTAGTGGTATGACAACAGGTTGAACAAATTCCTTCGCTTGTTTTGACGTAGAACTTAGTGTTGAAGATTTACTCATCGTTAAATTCAATTTCATTTCTTGCAAATTCTTAACTTGGTCGAGTATATTTGGTGAATGCTTCCACATAAGCTTTGAACTGCCTTCGAAAGAGAGTGGGCCTTCGTGAACGAGGTGAATCCATTTTTGTTCTTGGAGGAGATCTAACACATGTTGTGGATGTGCTGCAAAAGCCATGAGTGAATTGACATCTGTCGTCTCGTCAGTAAGAATGTCAATGATTGCAGGACCTTTGAATCCATCAATTGCCTGTACTTGCCATATGTAAGCAACTGCATCACTCCTTTTAATGGCAAGGGGGTCTTTTATCGGTGTCACGCCTTCCATGGCAATTTTGATGTTTGGAGCTTCACCTGGTAACGTTCGAACAATTGCCACAAGCGTTTGGAATGATGATCCACAGTAAAATCGAAGGTTGTCAATTTTTGCTAGTACTTCTCCTGCAGAGAACGATGAGGTTTCTTCCATTGTCCGCTTTGAAGCAGATTCTTGTGACTGAATGTAACATCCTCTGCCTAGGTATCGATAAAGTCCAATTTGATGTATGGTGCTTAACCGTTGGAAACCGACAGATGGGAATGTTTGGGAGGCGAATTTAGAGGTAATTGAACTACTTGAGATTTCGACATTCCCGTAATCGAGATGTTTACCTCCAAGGCCTTCGGCGGTGAAAGACTTTGTACCGAGGGGCACTTCTATTTCCACTAGATTTTCCTGTGGAGGTATTTCGAGGTCTTGCAGAATTCCACCAGCACCACGATGGAATGTAATTCGTACTGCTTGGTCACTTTGTATTGACAGAACGGGTGCATGGGCGAATTTCTCGTTTGAATACTCTTCTTGAAGTGCCCAAATTTGTCGTAGTCCGGGAATAAGTACTGCACCCTCGGATTGTATTGCTGTGGTCTGTTGTAACCGGTAACTATGGTTCTCTATAGAATGGCCTATCATGGATGGTGAAGGTTTTGTTTCGGTTGATTTTTTCCGCTCTTTGACAGGGACTTCGCCGACAAAGACAAGTGAATCATGATGGTGAGATGAGACTTGCACCCGTGTGAGTTGTTCAGCATCAGGAATGTGTTGAACAGATGTCGTGCGTTGCTCTACCGCCTCGACATTCATTGTTTCCCCTGTACTGAGGACATTCACCAACTGAGGTGTGAGGGATGCAAGACCAGGTTGAATCGGTTGAGGCTGAATTTTTTTGACCACACTTTGCTTTTCCATAGCGTGTTCAACACCTATGCCTGCATACATCGACATGATCCTTGGAGGGGACCTCCTTTGGAGCAATCTTCGTTGATTGTTCGATGGTTTCATCGCATCACCCCCGTTGTATTCGAAACTCGACTGATATCCCCCTTATTGGCGCCTTTCATTTGAAGATTCAAATTTGCCGGAGCCGTTGTTGTGAACTTTGAATTCGCACCATTGGAGACCTGCATTGTAGAACTTGGTGCAGTGGGATATGTTCGAGTTGTTGCAGATGGTGTCATTCGAACTGCACTTTGCTCGATTTGGTTTGAATTGAATCGTTGAATTGCTTCCAACTCTTCCATTCGCACAAAGTCTTCTGGGGTCATAATTTTCGAATGCTTTCTTTCAATTTCGTCAATTCGAACATCTTTCTTTAGTTCTAGTCTCAGCTTCTCTTCTTTTTCAGGTTTTGAACCACTGGATTGCTCGATATATCTTCGGAATGGTAGGTTGTGGACAAATTGTGATTTTTCGATTTGATTAATCGCCATCGTCTTCAACCATCCCTGAGGCTGTGCAACCGCCCTGAAAAGAGATGAACTACCAGAGAGGAATCGTGGCTGTTTAGGGCTTGGTGATTTCTTTGCTTTAGGTCGACCATTTGCATCTAAATCACAACGCCAGAGCGTTTCAGGGAAGAATGATGAATGACTAATGAATGAAATGCCATTTGGGAGTTGTACAGAAGAGCCTTCCAGTCCTGTGATATAAATAGAAAATGTTGGTTCTACATCATCTTCGATACCACATGGGGCGAGTTGAATATTGTCGAGTGTTTCTTCATTACGTTCCCTCCAACCAGAATCTATCTCAGAATACCCGTCTATTTGGTTCCATGTGTGCATTGCATGGTATTTTGCAGGGAAGAGGTGTTGGTGTGTAAGTTCAAACTCTGGCTCAACAACAAATGGTTTGTTCATCGAACCATCACCTTCCTCTCCATCATCGGGTCGGACGACTCCGCTCGGAATTTGTGAAGTAAATTGACGTTCTGTGAATTTTTGGGAAAGTGAGGTGCTGTGTTCGGATTCAGGTAATTGCAATACATGTTTGTTGATGAATTCAGGCATGCCAATGGCTTTGAATGCTCTTGAACTATTTGCACCAAAACTAACCGTGAAGGAGATGATGTACCATTCAATTCGAGCTTTTCCACGCATCTTTGGTCCTTCAATTTCCAAATCAGCACCCAATGAAGCTTTCACAGTTCCGAGCCATGTTTTGTAGCGAACTGAAAGGCCGATATAGACTCGGAAACTGTAATAGAATGGATCGAACACAACTAAAACATCCACGCCAGCTTTGAATGACGCCGTTAATGAACCCGATTTGAAACTAGCCTCGAATCCACCGCCTAGCATTACTGCTGACGTACATACTGTGAAGTATGCACCACCTTTAATCGTCAATTTTGACATGGGTTTCCAACTAAAACCGAGTCGCGGGACAACTGGATAGTAACTTGGTGCCTTGAATTTTGGATGGTATCCTCCAAGAGACAAGAGGAATTCACCCCGCTTAAACCAACTAACGAGCGCAAAACCACCCGTAAGTCGACAACTCTTGTGGAATAAATACGATGCATCTGTGAGTTGAGCCTCAACCCAAAGCAACTGTTCCTGTGAATCAAAGTATGCCAAGAAGGCGAGTTCAACGTAGCCAATACCCAGTTCTTTTGTTGGTAGCGACATTGATGATAAACCAAGGATACCAATTGTGACACCATTTGATAACTTAACGAAGAGGACTCCTTTTGTTTCAAGCACCTGATATGTGGTGAATTTCACCCCTATTGCAAACCATAGACTGTCTCGCTTCGCTGGTAAATCTGTGCGTATTTGTTCAAGTGCTCCCATCGGGTCATCTGCAAATCCTGAAAGTGTTCGCATGAAGATGCTGTTCGGGACATCAGCGACTTTTGGAACGACAAGGTCTCGATTGAGTCCCAAACCACCGGCGAGTCCAGTGACGAAAAATTCAGGAATACCACCTAGAGGATAGTCGATTGCAGCAATAACGAAACATGTTACGTAAGAACCGTCGGTGCTAGGGATTCGTCCAAATGCACCAATCGCAGAAATGGATATTGTCGAGGTACTAATCGTGCAAAGTCCTTGATATTCGATATACTTCTCATTGTCTCCACCACCCGGTACATCAAGTTCTTCTTTTCGAAGGGCCCCTGCAATTTTGAATGCTGGCCCGCTGTAAGCAAGAGCGCAACCCGCCATGTCATATTCCCATTCGCTGAAGTTGAGAGGCCGGAGAATTGGAATCGTTACGGACAAATCATCGACCTGTGCCAAAAATCCTGCAATTTCTGCCTCTCCATCAACAAGAATTTTCAAAGACGAGTTATCACCATCTGCTGTAATTTTCACGCCGATTTGTGCAATCTTGATTGGACCAAACTGCTTGTTGATGACAAACCATGTTTCAAGTGACCCTGCGACATCAAAATCAATGGGATAACCATCATATTTCATGACAGCCAAGTCGAACAATGGTTTGACATTACCGCTTCCTTCGCCATTTCCTGCGAGTACACCTGCAGCGAGTCCATTCCCTCCATCTTCCTTTCCATCTCCACCGAGTGAAATGCCAAAGTCGTCAAGGTCAAGTCGGCCACCTGCAATGAATCGTTTGGTGGCATCAGTTTCAGTAAATGTCATGTCGATGACGGTCGTTATACGAACAGCGTTGATAAGGAGGAATGCATCCAAGAGTGGTTTGCGATCTAGTTTAGTAAGCAACATCGAAAGGTACCCGATTTCAATGCTGAGGAATGGTTGGATGTTGAAATTCTGCTCGTTTATTGTATACTTCAAGAATTGAATATTGAGGCCGGGAACATATGTTTTCCCTGCACTACTAGGCACAATTGGTGTCGTGACATCATCAGATGTTCCGATGGTTAACAACAGCCCACCGATTTGGAGTTCTGTGTCTTGAAGGACATCGATACAAATGCCAACAAGACTGAATCCCGTTGAGCCTTCCTCGTCCATAATTGTGAGTGACACTTCAAACAGGTCATCTCCTTCCGATCCACTTGAATCAGATGTTGTGGATTTTCGTTGATAGGTGAAGAGTTTGATTTTGTTTGAACTTTGAGCGGCTCTTTGAATACAAAAATGAACCATTTCAATGGCACCCTCAAGCAAAACATCGGTGGCTTTTCGAGTTTGAGTTGGAGTGTAATCTGATACAATTTGTTGAATTGAACGTATCGTGTATGTTCCCTGTGTGCCGCTTGCTGGTGCTGCAATATTCTCATTAGGATCATCTCCCCAAACATAGGCTTTCAAGTGTACAAGCCAATTACCTAAGATTGTCAATTCTTTAAACAAGACATTGTCGCCATCGTACAGTGGTGTATTGAGCACGTCTTGTACTGCTTGAAGATTTGAAAGAAAATCTAGAGCAGAATTTGCAGCACCGAGTGCTAATGCACCGAGATTTGGTAGACCCCATCGAGTATCTTGAACCCACGGTGTTGAGTTCGGCAGCACCTTTGCCCAAAATGCATTGCATCCAGACCCAGTCATAGGTGAGATTCCATCAAGGCCCGTACTTATGTCCAAACCGACATTTCCTCCACTCATCGTAAACCTAATCGCTGGTTGAATCAACAAAGGAGAATGGAGGATTGGATTGTTCGTGTGTGCAGAAAGGGATGCAAATGGTTCAAAATCATGACCCGCAAAAGGCAAACATGCACCAACCTCAGTTTCGAGATTAAGCGATAGTCCAGTACCTGAATCAAGAATAATGTCTTTCTCGTAGGCCAACCAAATTGCTAAACAACCTGAATTTGTGTGGCCAAGATATAGGACGGCTGGATCATACCATTGGCCTGTTGCATTAGCAAGTCGAAATTCATATCGTTGGTGTCCAGCATCGTACGTGATGGTGAAGAAATTGTTCACTGTATCGGGAATAACATGTCGCAAGTGACCTCCTATGGTAAGGACCAAGCCTACGAGTCGTTGCTGAGTAAAGTATGAGTGTGTGTCACCTGCACAAATCATGATGTTGTCCATTTGAATTTGATTTGCATCCCAAAAGTCAATGCTCGTGAGCAGGTCGATGAGAATAGAAGAAACCGTATGCTGAGTGCCATTTTCCGTATAAACTATATCGGTGAGCGATAAAATAACTTGTGTTATGAACGTAGGTAACACATTGTCGACAAAGTCAGCTAATATGTGTTGAAGGAATGTATTCACACCAGAGATAGATGGGAGGAGTTGAATCACAGACGGATGTGTTGCGTCAGCAGGATTGAAATCGACTTCAAACGATAAATGAACCTGATTGTTTAGCATGCCAAACCGAATGGTGAGTGATGCTGTTGAAAACATTCCAATGAAGTCTGCTAGTGCTTGATTTACAACATTTGTAGGTAAAACTGAACCGATATCATAAGAGAGTACACACTGACTTCCATCCAAATCAAATGTTCCCACTGGATGCATTGTCAAAATAACCTCAATTGATGCATTGAGGGCTGGAACTCCAAAGAGAGAATTAGGCGTTCGAATGATGAGGGAGAGTGAACCAGGAGCAAGAGGTGATTCGCAAATTTCGACTTCAAACGCAATGGCTTCTCCAATGCCAAGCCCCATGACAACAGATGTGATCATCGATGTCTCATCACCCGGCACTTCATACTCGACCTCCAATTCAACAGGGAACAATGTCAAAATTGCATGTGATAGATTCATCATTGTCTCCATGTCAAAGACCGCTCCATCATACAATGCTTCCCTGAAATGAGCTCTTGCATCAACGAAGATTCCGAAGATTGAACGAGCAACTAATGCTCCGTCTGAAGTTCGCTGTGCAAGGTTAAGTTCAACGCAGATGGTTGCAAGTGGTGAATCTGGCGAGAACTTTCGTAAAAACAGTCGCTCGACCAAAATCTGCATGATGTTGTCCAGCAAAAGTCCAGGTATCATAGGAAGGAGATTTTCATTGAGGTCTTGAGCATCGATAAGATTGATAGATGAAGGCGGCGATGTGTTCCATTGAAGCCCATTCGTGTCAATCCATGGAAGTGTAGGTAAATCTGGGAGCTCAAGGGTAAGGGAAAATGTAGGTACTATACACATTGTCAGTGTAGAATTTTGGAACATTCCTAAACTTGCAACATCCGAGGTAAATGTGAATTCGATGTTAAAATGGTCGTTCCAGGCATCGGGTTCAAACAATGGAATTTGAACAAAAGCACTCAAGTCTATCGGCCCTAATGGTACACCAACCATACCAATCGATAAGTCTCCAAAGCGACCGAGGTTTACATTGATTTGATATCCTCTAAATATTCCGGGTAATTTGAAATTGAGGTGACCATCAAATGGGTCATCTGGGTCATCAACCCAATCCATCCATGGCGAAGCAGATGCAAGATGGTCAAACATTGCACGATTCGTTCTTGGTAATAATTTACCAAAGTCTATATCCCCATTTGCATTGGTCATTAAATCCAAAATGTAGGCTTGAGGGTCTTGAATAAAGGTCATTAATGCAGGTCCATCAACCCACCAGCGCATCGTTTCATCTTGTGATTGTGGAATGATTTCACGCATTGTTGTCCTATACATCAGACCTAAGATGTGCATGCCGCCAAAGAATGCTTCAACTGCAGGGTTGTCGATTTCAAGCGAATATCGTGCTAAGAATGCATCTAAACATTCAACCGCACCTTCTGCCAATGTTCCTTGAGTCAATTCAATTCTTCCAGGAATATCTGCCTCCCAATCAATATGCCCAAACATCGCAGCATCATTAAGAACGACAGAGGTGTTCCAAGTTTCTTGATTCCAATCAACATCGACTTCTATAGAACGAAGTCTGCTATTGTCCTCGGGATGACCAAAGAGATATGTTTGGAAATTATTTTCATCCTGTTTCCATAATTCAGCGTGAACATGTACTGCAGGTGCAGGGTGTGGCAGTTCAATCGTATCATCACTCGTCAAATTGATGTTTAGTAAATCAATTCTGCAATTAAGGTCCATGACGTGACCCTCTTCATCATCATTTCTTCCAATTGAATTTAATTCAAATCGAACACCGAATCCTGCGTGGGTTGGTAAGGCTTTTCCATTATTTGAAGGAGATTGAGATGATTCAACAACTTCAACCAAGTCATGGATGAGTTGGATTGTTGCAGGACCTGAGGTCACATAGGATGCAGTTGTTGCGATTGACATTGTTGGAATCATTGCTAACCCTCGTTTTCATATTTTTCATAGAACTAATAATCTACTAATCGCCAGGATATAATTCTCACGAACTATGTTCATTTGCCTTTGTCTGTCCTCTTTTGTGTTCAGATTGAACCCTTGAGAAGGAGGTGAATATTCTTTCGGAACAAGTGAATTACCAACTTCTTGATACATGGCGCCCGAGTAATCAGATGTTTTTGAATCAACGTTGAGCGAAATCCCGAATCGACCGACGTTGAGTTTGTTGCTCATATTTTTGAGAATTCTACCTTTCGGATCTTTGATTTGTATAGTACCTCCTCTTGGAATGGCCTTAGGGAGTGCATCTTGCTCATCCAAAATATGTACTTGGAATTTTATATCTTCAAAGATATGATTTTCCGATAGTTCATACATAATATCCATAATAGAACGTTCCGTTGCTATGCTCATTTCCATGAGGACACAGATTGTTGACCAAACGGTCGACTTGAACGAAATTTCAACTTCGATTGTCTTGCCTCCCAATTTAATTGGAACACATATTGAACTTCGTTCTGCCCATGAATTCTGGTCAATCTGAGAAGTACTTCCAATCATCTCAGCGAGCTTCTCACTTGATTGATGTTTTGTGGTATCGTCAACCAACTGGTCAAGAATCTCTTGAGGATTGGTGCTGCCATAATCCAAATTGACTTCTTCATCTAAAACTATTTCCGATTTAATCGTTCGAGAAAATGAAAGGAAATCATCAAATGGATTCGAATGTATATCCTTGGCTCCTGTTTCATTGTCACTATCAGTTGAGCGCCTCCTCTTTAACTTCGAAGCCGTTGTATGTCCGCCGTACAACCCAACAGATACGCCCGCATTTGCAGCAAGGTTTACTTCAAGAATCATGCCCCTCGTTCGTTTTCTTTCATGATAATCCCAGGTAATGAATCCTCCAAATTTTCCAGATAGACTAAGATTAAAATTTAGATTGAATAAACTCAATTCTCCACTGACGCCAGGAATGTCAAAATTTAAGCCTCCGTATAACTTTCCATTGACATCTATTGCTGCAAGAAGTGTTGATTTTGAATATGCTGAATCGATTAATGCTCTCACATCTTGATTTTCTAACCAGGATGCTGGAAGATAAGGTGCTGCGCTTGAAAGAATACCATAGGGTAATACGCTTGTCAATTCATTTCTTGCTTTTTTAATTCCATGCACTGGGTGTCCTTTGAATCGGTAGTGTCGGACCCAAGCCAAAGAGACTCCTGCACTAAGATTAACCCCCGCATACCCTCCAGTTTGAGTGAATTGCTGAGGTTTTTCTGTTCGTATCTTCTTATCTCCATAGTTCGCCCAACCACAGACTCGATTTCCAAATTCAATTCCGATTCCATACTTTGTTTGAGATATTAATTCTAAATCATTATTATCCACATTGACAACTTTTATGCCCGCTTCCCCTGAAATACTATAATTAGCATCAAGTTTGATTTGAACATTCGTTTCAAAAGAATCTTTTGGAGAATCTAACTTTAAGATTGCATTATCTAATCCTAATGATTCTAAAATTGATGTTCTCCACGAGTCTTGAGAAAGATTAATGCCCCAATCGTGAGTCGCACCGAGACTATATTGCTCCCAATCAGTATTGATTGGAGATTTTATTTCTTTGATCTCAATCTTGAGGGCAGCAGATGGTTCAGGAACATTTGATTTTGATGCTATTGATTGATTTAAAAGCAAATGGAAATAGCCACACTGATAGTCACCAGAATTTTGAGGCAGTTTGGTATGTTTGTATTTTCTCTGCATCGAAGGAAAACTGGTTTCTTGGTGTTTGAAGAATACAATTTCATCGCCTCCTTTGAGTTCAATTTGAGCCTTACAGACATTCCCATTATTGTAGCATGCACCGATATTTGGATGATACAAATAGTCTTGGATTGCATTTTGGAAATAATCCGCAGGCCCCCACACTTCTAGTTTCATTGACCAACCATTGCATAATTTCATTTTCAAATTCGAACCGGGTGGAATATTGAGTTGATTTGAATCGAATGTGCAGCTTTGGCTTTTCTCAAAATGAGAAAATGGATTCGAAAATGACTTCAAATTTTTTTCATCATTCCAAGTAGAGATGTGTGCGTTACTCAATTCTTGATGTGCATTATATAATGCTTGAATGTTTGTATATTCAGTAATTTGCAATCCAAGATCAAGCCTTTTGATGTCGCTGAGAAGAGCAGTATTAAATTCACCAATCCTGTATCTGTTGGGGTCAACACCGCAATTTTGAATATAAATGGCTTGAAGCGTAATGATACCTTGTTTGGTTTGTTCACAATAACGTCCGTTTATATCACCTGAATATAAACCGATAGAAGACAAATGTGCTTGAATTGCCATAATTGATTTTTCTTCGCGTTCTATCACTATCTCCTCCGAGCGCTTTTCAGGGATCGTTTCTCCAAAGCATATTGATGTAATAGAACAATAAAATCGTTTATCGGAATCCGCCGGGTTAAATTGGCGAACGTTAACCCCTGTATTTGGTGCTGTACCTACTGAACCGATTACTGAATCATTCCCATCGATTTCACCATAGTAAAAATCGACATGAACAACCTTACCACTATCATTTTTTGTAAAAACTAAATCACCAATCGTGGGGCAAGTGACCACAGGTAACTTTTTTGATAACTTACTTGAAGTTGTATCTGACCATTTAAGTGTTGGAAAATGTTTGTTCAATATATAGAGTACAAATCCTGAACAATCAGTTCCTGGCCCTCTATCTTTTTTTGGTTTATTTCCTCCATAATGAAACGGGTCACCAATATATTCTGCAGCCAATTGAACCAATTCCAATCGTTGTTTTAATTCATAATTGTGTTCCATCGCATCAATCGATAGATGTTCGATGGACCCGGATAAAACCTCCACAGGTGTTTGCGTTGATTCCCGAAACACTTCATGAATTGATACAATAAGGTGTGAGTCGATTGCGTAATCCTTAGAGGAAGCAACTTTGCCATTCACTTTCAAGGATGTTACGTTGAACGATGAACCAGATCTCTGGTTGAAGTTGCTATCAATGTCGAACTCAAACTCATCACCTCCATTAAGCGTAAACTCCGTACAACTGTGTATTGGGGCTGGGTAATTATCGTGGAATACAAATGGAGGTCGACGTTTTTGCTCATCAATCTTTGTGAGACAACGATTATTCCAAATGTATGGAATTGATTCCCCACTGTTATCAATAAAATTTCGTAGTCGACTTCTACTGCTACTGTTTGCAACTACTCTAAAGCAAATTCGAACCTTAAATTCTTGTTTTACTTTCGCTTTAACATAACCGCTACGATTTTCGTCAGAGGAACCAATTAAGTCATAGGTATCAAAGAGCATTAATTGTTGATAGCCAATAATCTGATGTGCTTCATATTTGTTCAATTGTTGAACTGATTGTTTAGGGACAACTTCATGATATCCTTGAAATTTTAGAAGAGTAAATGGGTTATTTTCATTTTGTGGGTCAAGATAATCTCCCCACGAAAGAACTTCGATTCGTTCGTAGGTAGTCAATCGCTTCCCCCCCTATAGGCCGTGTGAGGCAATTTCCAGTTGAGTATCATGTTGCTTAATAACTCTAATTGAGAAGGTAAAATCTTCAACATTTCATCACTAGCAATATCCGCATATGCCGCGGTATGTGTTTGGTCAACCATCCCATCTGGTTGTTGAAGTGTAGCCCCTAAAAGTTGTAAAAGATGCATAAATATCAATGCTGGATTAGCCTTTTGGTCGTACGCTATTGAGTTAAGGCTGTGTGGTGAGCCAACTGTGACTGCTCCCAAAACCAAATCTTCAGGGGGTTCAGGAGTTGAGATGCCTGGATTTGTGATGAAAGAACTCCAACCCTCAGTATAGTATCGTGTGAAAAGGCCGCCAATTGAGTGCCCTATAAGGAATACTTTCCCTCCATTTGAACTTGCGATGTGCTCACATATAATATTCAATTGTAAGGCAAATAATTCTCTCACACGTTCAGGATTTGAGACCTCTAAGGAAGGAATAAATGCGTTAATTTTCGAACATGGATTGAGTAAATTTGATTGTTCGATTACGGAGGCTTCTGATACTGGTTGAAGATCTGTAAAATCAAAAATAGTTAGATTTGAGTTTTCCAATCCCAGTGCTTCATTGAATACGTTATAGGCGTGACTTATTCCACTGTTGATAAGCCATTGAGGACCGATAAATAAGATTGAAACATCTTCAGCCCCCTCACTTGCAATCGTGTTTTGAATGAAGTTCAATATTCCATTAACGACCTGTGTGGTATTCAATGCGTTCAAATGGTTTGCATCGTAATTCTCATTTTGTTCAAGATTCGCCCATTGCTGAGATAAATCCATTTGATGGTGTTTGGGGAAAATTCCATCTGATGACTGAATGAAAAGGTCTACACTACGAATGAGGTGTTCAAGTTGTTCAATACTCATCTTGCCTATAGAATGTTTCATACGTGGATGTAATTTTCCAAGCTGATGCAAAATGGTTGCCAAAGAATATTCCCAACCTAAAAACATGGGGGGGGCATGAATCACATCCAAACCGGATGATATGAACGTATGGATGAATTCTGAAGCCTCATCGGACAAGAGTCCAAAGATTTCTTGCAATGATTCTCGCGGAAGTCCATCAGGATCTAACCAAAACAATAATTCGAACTTTGGCCATCCATGAGGTTGGATAGCTAATGCCCAAGGGTCGTCATAAGTTCCTATACCATCAATAACCACCGGAATCTTTGGAATTTTAATCTGAAAAATTGACCTTAGATCATCGCGGGTATTGTGGTCGAAGTCGATATCAAAATCAAAATCGAAGTCAAAATCTAACCAAGGACCTGAGCGCCCTTCTTGTTGGCGGTGACCTCCCCAACCTAAATCTGGAAGACGCAAGTCAGGTAATGAACCAGTAAACAAACCAAGCAACCATCGCAATGCAGGGAAGGCAAAGGGTTCGCCACTCTTTGATGAGGTTGAGAAGAGATTTCTGATGTGTAATCGAAGTCCTTCGAAGGGGTTGTCGATGAAAAATTCAAAATCAAATTCAGGCCAATCAAAAGGAAGGGAAAATGGACCTAAACCAAATGAATGTTCATCACTCCCATGAAAAAGGCTCCATTGTGCAGGCCAAGGCGGTAGTTCATAATCAGGAAGAACAAATCCACCACGAGAAACAAAATGACTTAAATTCAACTGAGGGAAGTTTGGGTCAATACTGAAAAACCCACTCAAAAAGAATCCAATTCGGCCGCCACGTAGTGTCAAGAATTGACCAATCATTTCTCGCACAATTGGTAGTTTGAGGAAGAGCCGTAAATCCCAAGTGTTGAAATTTGAATTCATTGATGGGAAGAGTTGGCCAAAGATATCGGAGAAATCAAATCCACTTAAACCACCAAACTCAATAGAGCGAATCGATAATTCAGGGAAATTGAAAAGTGAATGAATCTTCAATTGAAGCGAAGGTAAATCAGGAATATTGAGGTGTGTAGAAAGGTTTAGCGGGAAGGAAAATTCGTCAAAAGAGAGCGAAGGAAGCCTCATGCCGAATTCATCAAATGGGAAATGCCATCCTCTATCTTCTCCTCCGAATGTAATTTTAGACAAATCGGGTAGTTGGAACGATAACCCATCCCATGAAAATTTGCTGAAAAGATCTAAATCAATGTCGGTCAAATTCATGAGTTGAGTAAAGAATAATCTCAAATCGGGTAAGGAACCCTCGCATTTGAGATCTATCAAATTGATGTAATACCCATAATCTGGCGTAGGGTGACGCTCCCATTCTAATCCAAATGAGAGTTCTTGAAGAGTTACGGATATAGCCGAGTATGAAATGACATTCATAGGCGGTCGCGATTCATCGACCATACTCCGACGCATGGATGCATCAAGATTTGCTCGAAGAGCCCAAGCGGAATTCGCCTCACTTACTGGAGGAAGATAGCAAGAAAATAAGACGAAATAGATTCCAATATCCATTTCAAGACGATGTCCAATCAGAAGGTCATCAAAGCCGATGAACGGCAGAATCGTTAATTTATCATCATCACTGTTGTATTCAAATTCTAAGTTAAGTGGTACCCGTGAGCCAATTGGAGTGAATTGTAGCGTATGATGATGAACTGTGGCATCAACTTCGTGCGATATACCATCTGCAAGCACTCCCCATTCACGTAGGGGGATGATCGAATCACCCTGCGATAATTGGAAGCATGAATGAATGATGTCCTGGATTGCTTCAGCGATAAAACTCCAAGCATGCATTCCTTCAACATCTGTTCCTTCAGTGCCAGGAATCGACGAAATTCTAAACAGTTCTCGATGATATCTCCCAATACTCTCCAAAGGTTGAGACACATATTGCAGAAGTGTTGGCATGCTCACGAGATTACCGCCCTGATTGGTGCCTCCAACACGCAAATCAAGGACACCACCTTCCCAAACATTCGATTGGAACGTCCCTCCTCGTGGTGAACACAACCCAAGGATTGCACCCAATCGTTGGAGTATTGGGTCGGTACTGAATGTTTGTGAAATGATACTTCGGAGCTGAATGAGAGCTTCTTCCAACGCTGCTTCAGCGAGTGAATCATTGAGAAGGTCAAATTCTGGAAACGATTGGTTTCCTAAGTTAAGGTCCACAAGCAAACAATATGGATGAAGCCCAGTGCCTTTGATGAAGTCAAGACCCATCAAAAAAGCACCTACCGAGCATTGACCGTTTAAACCATCAATGGGTGGCTGAAACAAGTTGGATGCATCAACGTTGAACAAAAACTCCGAGACGATTGGATTGATTGAAAACTCGAGGGAAATCTCAGGAGCAAAGTCAAATAAATTTGAGCCTTCGGATTTTAATCGAATGAGGTGGAAACGTAGGCCTAAATCTAATTCGACCGAGTTGATAGGTTTGGTAAGTTCGCAAAACATTCCAAAATTAAAACATGGAATGCCATCGCTTGAAGTATCATTCCAAAGGTCGAGATAAAGGGTAAAATTTGTTGTTGACATCCATTCTATTCGCCAAGGGTTGTCCCTTGTCATGTCAAGTTGATATCTGTCAAACCCAGAGAAATCTACATTCGTTACCGTACCAATAAAAAATTGTCGAATATGGCCGAGCCATCGGTACAAGTTTTCGGAATCTGTAACAATCTCAAAGATCCAATCTCGAATTGAATTGAGGGCATATTGTGGGCTACCCAGATTCATCATGATATCAAGCACAGGCAATGTTGGAAGTTCTAAGCCTTCGACACTCGCTTCAAGCAATCCGAGGGCAGGGAAAAGATGTTGACGAAGCAGTTCATTTCCGATGGATGAAGAAAATGTTTGGAACAGTTGATTCCAATCAGGCATGAAACCTCCTGAGGGGGTAACAAGGTCTATACCCACATCCACTGGGGTGGCGTTCATCGATCCGCTGAATTCAACAAGCGTGAGGTCAACATCCGAACCAACTGGGGAAATTGCACAAGCGATGTCAATAGACTTACATTTTGCACTTCCTACTTGTTCATTCACCGAAAGAAA
>Ga0181607_10000847_pt1 | contig 26982 bp, 13 predicted proteins | sample 041ome_9_FD_132420 | JGI IMG/M metagenome (GOLD analysis project Ga0181607, IMG submission 132420) | Coastal salt marsh microbial communities from the Groves Creek Marsh, Skidaway Island, Georgia - 041413US metaG (megahit assembly) | ecosystem: Environmental > Aquatic > Marine > Intertidal zone...
GTTGATGTCAGGCCAAAAAAAGTTAATCCCAATTGGGAGAGAGATTGATTTGTTTGAAGATGAGGGAAAAAAAGTTAGATCTACGTCGGGTTGGATCTTATTAATGAACTCTCTGAATGCCCTAGCATCTCGTGCTAGGAATGCCTGATCGACAAACTCTCGAATTGTTTTACTATCTCGATTACCATTGATAGAAGTAATCATATATTTTAAACGAGTAGTAAGTTCTGGAGAATCATCTTTTTTAAGTTTCTTTAATCCTTCTAATTCTTGGTTGATTTTAGATTCATCACCATGAGTAAGGAATTTAAAGGTAATTTCATTATTAGAAGATGGGAGATCAAATGAAAATTCATTTTTACCTTTAATGTAAAGAGATTCATCTAATGGTTTATTCTCAATTTTAGATAAGTCAACTACTTCTTCTACACCATTATATGTAAATTTATACTCAGCTCCATATCCTAAAATACGGGCAGCAATCATAATAGCATTTTTATCACCAATAACTAAATCATCATAATTGAATTTAGTTACAATTAAGGATTTTAATAATTTATCTAATACGGTGCCGTTTGAAATATAATTTTGGTTTGTAAGGATGTCTTCTTCCTTAGCTGTCATATACTTAATTTCAATAGTGCCTTCGGATAAAGGATGACCTTCAGGATATAATAAACCTTTTGAAGGAAGTTCGATGGTTTCTGTTGGTAAGTTAAAACTCATATATTTTATTTATAACGTTTGTCGAGTATAAATATGAATATAAAAAAGAGCTTGAACGAATCCAAGCTCTCTTTACAAAAATATTTACTTTTCTTATTAGAAGTTCAAGATACAGTAATCTGGTTGAACTGTCATTGTAAGGTTAATTGCTGTTGAGTCAGTATCCCAACCATATTCACCAAAGTTAGCATCAGTAATTAAAGCACCTTTAATGATCCATTCAGATACTACATCACCAACAGGACCTAATACGTTGAATGTTAAGTCTTTCTTATAGAAATCACTATAGCCATCTCTACCTGTTACTGATTCATGGTGTAAACGAACCCACTCCATTACGGCTTGAGCACCAGAAGGAGTAATTGGATCAAATAATGTGAACTGAATGGTATTCCAAGTTGTTTTACCCTTCACGAAACGTTGAACGTTGATATGATTAAGAGCTACTGTTCCTTGGGTTAAACTTACAGCACCTACACCCTTGATTGTGTAAGCGGGGAATCCATCAATATACATAATGAATCTATTCGCTTGTTTTGGCTCAAACGCTGTAAAGAAAATTTCGTTAGGATCTAATACTGCCATTGTTATTTATTTTATTCTATTATAAATATTCAAATTTTAAACTCTTACGCTGGGAAAGTAGCTCCGGTTGGTAATACGTTAAAGTCTAAGATGATGAATTCTGCTGTTTTAGTTGGTTGGAGATAAATAGCACCTACTAATTGATTTCTATCAATTACATCTGGGGTGTTATTTGAATCATCCATTACTACTTTAAACGCATATAAACCTTGTCTCTGTTGAACAGATTCTAAGTAAGGATTCACTGCTGCTAAGAAATTATTTCTAGTAGCTGCTGTGTTTTGTTCAAACAATAATGTTTGAGAAACTTGAGAAATGTATCCTTTAAGAGCGATTAATAATCTTCTAACATTTACTCTATCAAGCGCCGAAGCTTGTCTCTGTAATGTTTTCTGACCATATACCACTGTGCCTACTCCTGGGAATGAAGCGATTGGGTTAACATTATTCTCGTATAATGAATCTCTGTTAGATTGAGTTAACTTTCTTTCAGGGCGAATTACGTTGCCTAAACCTCCTCTGTTGATACCCGCTGGAGCAAACCATGGCTCGCTTACACTGTCGTTATATGCGTAAACTCCCCCGATCATTGTTGAGGCAGGAACCCATACGTTTTGACCTGAATCTGGGTCAATGGTTTGTAACCAAGGCCAGTACATAGCTGCGTAAGAAGTATTTCTAGAAGCTGCTTGTGTATTTGTATCAGCAATAGTTGAACCGTAAACAATTGGGTCTAACACATAAATGCTATCTCCTCTACCTTGAGTATTGTTGATTGCTGTAGTAGTTTGAGATGCGTGAGCACTATTAAACAAACCAGGAGTTAATAATACGTTAAACGCATAATCATCTTGGTTAGCTAATAAATCTAACATATTATCATAATCAGCGCCGATCAAACCTTGAGTTACACCGTTTACCGCTCCTGAAGCTGTACCTGCTTTGTAGTAATAATTACCTCCACCTGTATAAGATGAAATATTTGAGCCTGTACCTCCTGTAAATGAACCATTTGCTGAGCCTGAACCTACAACTGGGATTGAACCTGTGTATTGATCTTTAGCGTTTCCAGCATTATCTAAATAGCTTGGAGTTAATAAATTAACTGAGGCTACTCTAATGTACCTAGATCTATTAGGATATGAACCTGATACTTCTAAGTAGTTTTCACTAGCATTATAATTAAATTTAGTATCACCAATTACTCTAGAAACGAAATTAGGTTGAGTTGGATCTAATGATAAATTATTCCAAGTTTCTAAAACGATAGGATTATTATTGCTATCATCACCTCTACGTACTACTAATGTAAACACACCAGAGGCGGTGTTGTTAGAAACAACTTGCCATCTAACATTATCAATAGTTCCATTATCTAAAGATCCAGAAGTTACACCACCTGAATTATTCCAAAGAGCACCTTTATCAATTGCTTCTAAAGTAACAGCAGTAGCTGAAGCTGAAGCGGCAAGTACATCGGCTGATGCGTAGTCCCACCCAGCAACTGAACCTGATACTACTCTAGTAACCAATAATGTGTTACCACCGTTATTGAAATAATTGTAAGCTGTAAGGGAACTGAAGTAAGTAAATACTTCACTACCACTTTCAAAAGTGGATCCAAATCTGTTTTGATAATCACTATATGATGTAACAATTGTAGGTACTTCTACAGGACCTTTTACTGTAGGACCTACAAGCGCAGCACCTACTTGAACGGGTTGCTGCGTGATAAATGACTGGTCATTCTCTCTTGCTAATACACCAGGTGATACTAATGTTTCTGCCATTGTGTTGGAATTATTATTTTATTATAAATATTCAAGAGAGAATCGAAAATCAATTTGATTTAGTGAACTCTCCGGTGGTTACATCAATTGTTCCTTCTCCATACTTATCTTGTAATTCTTTTCCAAAATTACTACTTTCTGTTTGAAGTTTTGTGATGTTGTTTTTTAAATTTTCTTTCTGTAAATTAAGAGATTGGATTTGATATTCTAATTGACCAAATTGAGTAATTAAATTAGCTTCATTATCTTGAATACTTTTTAATTTTTCAACCTCTTCTTTTGTCAAAAACACTTGTTCCATATTAATAAATATTAGATTATTTTTTACTATTTAAAATTTGTTTTACTTTACTATAAACTTGTGTAGGGCTAACTGATTTCATACACGTGTGTTGTTTGTTAGTTCCTTTCCAAATTGGACACCAATCCCAATCCCCGGGGTCAAAACTAAAATTGGGGTTAACCCAACAAGAATTACACACACTTTCATTACGAACTCTAACTACTTTAGTTTGAAATTCATGTTCTGCCGAGGTAAATCCGTTAATCATAACCGTTTTTTTACCTAATCCCCAATTAAACCAAGCCAACCCCGAACTTAAACCAATAAATAAATCCGCATGGAGCATATAATTAGCAACATTTTCAAATGGTTGGTTCCAAGAATTAATAGTTCCTGGAATGTCAAGTTTGTGTTGGGTTAATGTTACAACCTGGTAGCCGGATTGGTTAAGTAGTTTAACTAAGGTTACCCAATTATGGTAAGGCCATTCTTTACATCCTGCCGTAGATTGAGGACCTATAACAACATATTTGTCTTTAATAGGGCGTTTACCTTTTTGAAAATCTAAACCGTAATTTAACTCTTTGTATTCTAAACCTAATATATCAGTTGCAGTTTGCTGCATTGGGTATAGATTAACTTGATTTGGGTGTTTATTTGTATTATTCCATAACCCCTTATCATTTTTAAACCAACCAATTCTATAAACAACATCACAAGGTGTAGATTCTCCAGGAACCATCCATTCAATATCTTTATATGCTTCTATCTCTTTAAACCACTCATTGTGGAAGGTTGACATAATAACTTTACATTTGTGTTTTTTAGCAAATTCAACAGCATAAGGAGTCCAAGCAATTGTATCACCTAAAGATTTAGATTCTAAAGCAATTAAAACTCTTTTATTAGTTAAATCTAATTTACTTACTATTTCTCCATTTACTTTAATAACCCAAGGAATATAATATTCTTTACTACAAACTGTCCACATATTATTAGTAATTACATCACTAAAAATAATCTCATTTGTAGAACCATTTATAAATTCAATTTTATATTCTTCTTCAGTATTACCTAAAATTTCAACTTTAGGACCTTGTAGATAAGAAACAATAATTTGGTTAGGTTTAGACGGGGGAGCTACATAATTATCCATAAACTCTTGAAGAGTGTCTCTACCAATTTCAGCTACTTTATTCCAATTAAAATCACGATGAATTAACTTTGCTTCTTCAATAGCACGTTTTTTATGGTCAGTATAATTTTCAAAAGCATCTCTCATTACACGAGCTAAATCCTTAAAATCAGGTTCAGGGTATTCACCTGGAAGTTCGCTTTGGGTATACCTCGCATATGAATTAATATCTGCTGGTTTGTGGGTTTCTATTTTTACTGGGAGGCCTTTGCCAGAAGCAAATTCCATTTGGGCTGACCCCGCTGAGTAGATAGAAGGGGTACCGCAGGCCATAGCTTCAATTAAAGGTAGATTCCATCCTTCACTGCGAGCGCAAGATAAAAATACATGACCATTTTTTAAATATGTAATGTAATCTTCACGAGAAGGGAAATGTTTAATTTTAATACGTTCGTCATTAAAACCGTAGTGTTCTAAACGTTCTTCAGTCGTTTCAAAACCATCCATGTCTTTGCCCCACATATTATCAATAGATACAATAAGATCAACTGGGTCTTCTGGGGTGAATTCTTTAAGGAAGGTTTCAATAATTTCTTTAGTAGATTTTCTGTAATCCCATCTACCAAATAAAATAAATTTAAAGCGACCATCTACATAATCAAGTACAGTTTTAGGATCTTCTGGGTAGAAAGTATTTACATCTACACCTTCAGGTACTACTTTTACTTTATCAGGATCAGCTCCTTGTTCAATAGTACAATCAGCTTGCCATTTAGAAGGAACCCAAATTTGATCAAATTTTAAAAGTTGGTTAAAAAATCCTTCGGGTTGTCGAGTAGATTCCCAAACATTGTAAGCTATTTTAGGGCCTTTATAATTATGATAAAAATAATAGTGACCTGTTTCCATTAAGATTAAATTTACATTGTGTTGAAAATTTTTTCTATATTGAGTATAAACTTCACTATCCTTAAGATCTCCATTATGGTCAAAATAAGATTGTTGATGTAGAATTTGTTTATCAAGATCTGTTAAATATTCTTCATTATTATGGGGTTCATCATTTAAACCCTGCCAGCTACTCCCAACGGTAAAGTTTCTAAATTTTAATGGAAAGTGTTTAGATAAACCTCTAAAAAAGTCACGAGTGTGATTAGCATAACCTGTGGTTCCAATATAAGGACCGTGACCAAAAACTTTAATTTCTTTCATATTATCTCATTATTTCACAACCACCATCTATACCACGAGTTCCATTGAATCCATGCCAAATAGGTTTAAGGGGAACATTATTATTTCTTAAATGTTGAGCAATTAGTGTTTCATTAATAAACATATCGGTATAGAACTGATAGTATTCAGGATCTACAAATATAATACGTAGCATGTGGGTAAACACGTTACAATAAATTTTCATTAAATCATACCCACCTACTGCAAAGGTATCATTTAGTTGATCTGCCATTTTCCAATGTGGAGGGTATTCAAAGTAATGAATAAAATTTGGATCGTATTTGGTAACGTCTTCTAATAAAGGACAATTATTAGCTACTCTATGAGTAAATAATAGATCGTATCGAGTTTTAATTACTAAATCATATTTAATACCTGATTCTTCCATTAAATCCCATGCTCGTTTTAGGGACATCCACATACCCATTTGTGAATTTAAACGTTGGTTATTTTCCCCTTTTAAATCAGCAGCATCAAATTTAATAGCACGTTCAAACAAATGACCTTTAGGTTGATACCATTCAAGTAAATTATCGTAAGTATCATTATCGGTTTTATAAACGTGTTGTAATTTACCTCCATCAAAAAAATTATATTTATGAAACTCAGGAGCATCCCAAGCATGTAAATATACATCACAATCGTATCGATCTAAAAACCACTTTTTTAGTTCTTTAAATCCATTTCTATATCGACGTGGTTGACCACTAACTAATATTGCTATTTTCATCGTAATATGTTAGCTGTAAAATATTCTGTTAAACTTGGAACGTAATTTATTTCTACTCCGTTAGAAATTAAATGATATTTTAATACACTTTCGGGATGAATAGGGTCAGGGTTTTCTGAAATTACTGTATCTAACCATGCTTTATACGCATCATTCATATAAATATAGGATATCGCGTATGTGAAATAGTTTGCGTAAATATTCGCGATTTCAGGCGAACTAACGGCAAATAAATCGTCTACTTCTGAATGTCTGGTTGGGTGTCCCTCTTCTGTTAAAGGATATTCAAATACATTTAATTTGTTAGGATCTAATAAAGATAAATCTTTTAAAAATAAACATTCTGGAGAGATATAGTCTGTAAATTCTAAATCAAATCTAGTTCTAATAATTAAATCGTATTCAATTCCCCAATCTTTAACTAAGTTATAACATTCGTGTATTGAATAAGAAGCACTTAATAAACTATTTAATTTATAGTTTAAATGAGCTCCTCTAATATCAGTAGTATCAAATGGGATTGGTTTTTGAAAATTCCAAGTTTTAGGTTTATATAATTCTAAAATTCGATCGTAATCTTCATTAGTAAATTCATATTCCCTTTCTTTAGCAAATTTGTGACCAGCCTCCATAGGAGAGTTATCCTTCCAAGTATGAATGTATATATCACAATCATACTTGTCCAAAAACCACTTTTTTAATTCTTGGTACCCCTGTTCGTAATTTCGAGGTTGTCCACTAATACAAACAGCTATCTTCATTACCTATAATGACCTCCACCTAACCACAATACAAATGATTTGCGAGTACCTCTAGTAACAGGAGTAACTCGGTGCATCATAAATGATGGGAAAATAACTACATTACCTTTACCTTTTGGAGCAGTATATGGATACTGACCTCCTGTCCAAATTTGTAAATCACCACCTTCATATTCTTCAGGTCCTGATAATTGAACTGTAACTGAGATTTTACGGAATTTCATAAATCCTGAACTACCAATATCCATATGCCAATCATAATGGCCTTTATTACTAGCATAATATTCAGTATACTGGATGTTTTCAGGCATATGGCTTAAATCAAATTGGAATAATTCCTCGTTAGCGGTTTGGGCCATTTGTCCGATTTTATCATAAATCCATTTAGTTTCATCATTAAATTGAACCCATTTAATGCTTGAGCTTCTTGAGTCTAAACCAACACCTTCGTCTTGAGCTCCATTTTCGGTAACACCAGGTTGGAATGGGATATTACCAACTTGATTTTCTAAATAAGATAATTCCTCAGTAGTAAATCCTTCTTCAAACCAGTAATAATCAGTTTGATTAACTGGTTTTTCAAATGGGAGGGGGAATGTATAACGTGTATCCATTTTTTATTTTTTTGTAAATGTAACTAATATATAACGTGTTCCTTCTTCAACAGGTCTACCACCATGTAAGTGAGTAATAACTCCGGGATGAGCCATTACATTACCAATTTTACGTGGTTGAACCGTTGTTTTGTACTTGGGTAAATAGGTACCTCCACCTTTAAAGTCATTATTTAATCTTAGGTTTAATGTAATAATAGAATCGTCGTGATGCAAGTCTAAGCTACCCTGATTTAAAGTGTCATATTTAGCGATAAAGTTTTCACTTTGAAGTTTAGACCAAGTATCACCTTGTAAGTCCCAGAACCAAATCCAAACTGGGTATACAAATTCTTCTAATACTCTTTGGTATATAGATTGTAAACCTAAACTTTCCATCGTTTGGTCTGTTGTAGGATAGAATGTATGCCTATCAGTCACCCATTCATGTTGTTCAGCTAACTCAATAACTTCATTACAAAATTTTTCTGTAAATAATGGGAATTCAATTACATTAGAAGCAATTTCATCTACCATTAACTTATATTGACCTTTGCGAATATGAGGATTGATATATTTATCACACCACTCTCCCCAATTTTCTACTTGGAGGATTTCAGGTTGATTTTTATCAGGTCTAACATAGAAAGTTGAGCCTGGGCTGTTTTCTTGTTCGTAGTAGTTAACTATGGGGGCTGCTGCTTTTAAACGTGTTTTGCCATTATATTCTCCTAGAATTTCCTGACGATGTGTCATACCATATGAAATTGGTAATAATTCATCAATAGCAAACATAGCTCCTTTAAATTGTTCTAAATATTCTTCTACTAAAATTTGTAAACCTTTTTTAGACAAAATATAAGCGTGAGCATTATATGAATAGTCAGGTTCAACCCAACCTACAACACCTTCAATAGGTTTCTCTAAATCAGCTTTAAGAGCACTACGACCTAAATAAATTAAATCATAATCCATATCAAGTAATTGTTGAACTTGATCCCAAGGAACTTGATTTACTTCTTTAAAATCATCCTCAAAAATAATAGTTACATTATGATCTTTAGCATATGCTTCAACCCACGCATCTATATGAGAAAGTGAACATCCTAGTTCACCATCCATAACATCACGAGACCACCATTCGTTAGGAGTATTAAATTTCCATCTAGGATGTTTTTTTACACCAAATTTTTCTAAAATTTCAGGAAAATCTGGGTTACGAGCATCAAAGCCTGGTTTAATCCAGTGTGGTGTTGGAGATGGAAGATTAACATTTGTACATTTTTCTTGTAACTCTTTTGTTTCGTTTGTAGTTAAAACATAGAAATAATCTATTTTCATATTCATTTTTGTTATTAATGGTAACCAATTATCTCTTACAACAATTTTCCAGTCTTTATAATATAAATAGGATTTGACTAAATTCCAATTTATACTTTCATAAATATTGCGGGTGTTAAATCCTTGTAATGTTTCTTTTAAACCTCCCCATTCCCAAGTAATAGGTTGAACTTTATGTCCAAGCATTTCAAGAGCTGTAATACAGAATGTTTCTTCATAATCACTAGGATAATACCAATACGAACTACTAGCCATTAATTGGTATAGTTCATGTTGGGGCAATGTACCAACAAATTCTACACCTTCCAAGTTATTTACCCACTCTTTAAAATAAAGATTAAAATATTCTAAACCATATTCAGGAGTAGCTACCTTTAAAGTAGCATCGGGAGTTCGTTCTAAAATTAAGGGCCATTCTTCTAATAAACGTTCTAAACCTCGTTCAGCATGAGATGTATAAATGTATTGGTTGTCGATTTTTAAATGATGTAATGGATCTCCTGGGAGTATTTTTCCATTATGCTGTTTAGGTTTAGGCCAGACATCTACAAATCCTGCTTTATAAATACCATTTCCAATTATTTGAATTTTATTGTATGACTCTGGGAAATGTTCTACAAATTTATCTCTATGCCAATAGGTTAAACATATAATGTGAGATAATTTAGGATGATTTAATAATTCTCTATGATTTTCTATTTCTTCTCCTCTCCAATACGTAAAGTAATCAGTATTGTGAACCCAAAATATTGAATTTTTATAATTAAAATCTTCAAATTCTTTTAGATAATGTATATAGGAAGTAGCAATAATTGTATCTACAGAATCTACTTCATTTTTAAATGTGCTAGTAGTTCGGTATTTAACATTATCAAAATCACCTTCTATTACATCCCCTACTACCCATACTTGATTTCCTGGGTAGGCTGCTAGATGATATGCGAGGTACAGAACGCATTGTTCTGTACCCCCTAAACCTATTTTATGTTGTGTATCAGGATTCCATCTTGTGGATTGATATCCTGTATATAAAACTATTTTCATTAAAAAACCTTTTTATTTTTTATTATCTGGTTGAATAATATGTTAAATACCCAACGTCAAATCCTAATGTAGCTTCTCCTGCCCAAGGTAATGAAAATTGGGTAGATATACCACCACTAACAACACCAGTTGCACCACGTGGACCAATTGGACCTTGTGGACCGATAGGACCTCTAGGACCAATAGTTCCTCCGCCAACAGGACCAATAGGACCTCTAGGACCTTGAATACCCTGACCGAAGGTATATAAACTATAGAATGAAGTATTGGTAGGAGTAGTACCTGGGGGAGGTGATTCTTCAGTATACACTATATAGTATTTACCATCATCTCCATTAAATACTACATCAGCAAAATTATAAGATGCTCCAGGATTATAGTTACCTTGATAAGTAGCATTTTGTGAACCTGCACCTTGTGGACCAATAGGACCTTCTGGACCAATTGCACCAATTCCAGGAGTAACACCAACAGGACCTCTAGGACCAATAGGACCACGAGCTCCAATTCCTGGGGTTACACCAACAGGACCTCTAGGACCAATTGCACCTCGAGCTCCAATTCCTGGGGTTACACCTACTGGACCACGGGGACCAATTGCGCCTTGAGCTCCAATTCCTCCAGCTGGACCAATAGGACCTCTAGGACCGATAGGACCTCCATCACCATTATCTCCAACAGGACCTCTTGCTCCAATAGGACCACGAGCTCCAATTCCTGGGGTTACACCAACAGGACCTCTAGGACCAATGTTACCAATAGGACCAATAGGACCGCGATTACCAATATTACCAATATTACCAATAGGACCTCTAGGACCAATTGCTCCAATTCCTGGGGTTACACCTACTGGACCACGAGGACCAATATTACCAATGTTACCAATAGGACCACGAGGGCCGATGTTACCAATGTTACCAATAGGACCTCTAGGACCGATTGCTCCAATTCCAGGAGTTACACCAACAGGACCTCTTGCTCCAATAGGACCACGAGCTCCAATTCCTCCGGCTGGTCCAATTGGACCAATAGGACCACGAGGACCAATTCCAGGAGTTACACCAACAGGACCTCTAGGACCAATTAAACCAATAGGACCTTGTGGACCGTGAGGACCAATATTACCTCTTGGACCTTGATCTCCGGTTTCAGTACCACGAGGACCAATAGCACCCTGTGGACCAATTGGGCCAATATTACCACGAATACCTTGTACTCCAATTGGACCAATAGGACCACGAGCTCCAATTCCAGGAGTTACACCTACTGGACCACGAGGACCAATAGGACCACGAGGACCAATTCCAGGAGTAACACCAATAGGACCTCTAGGACCAATTGCTCCAATTCCTGGGGTTACACCTACTGGGCCACGAGGACCAATAGCACCAATAGGACCAATAGGACCTTGTGCACCTCTAGGGCCAATATTTCCCTTTTCACCTGTTAATCTTGTCCAATAAGTACCATTTGTAGGAGCTACATTACTATTAGCTACAATACAAACGTATATAGCTTCAGTTGTATCATAAAATACTACAGTACCTACTTGATAGGAATCAACTGGATTCCAAGGTTCTTGTCCTTCGTTTAAAGCAGAAGTACCTTTAGGACCAATGGCTCCAATAGAACCGATAGCACCTCTAGGACCTCTAGGACCTATATTACCTTTAATACCAGGAGCAGTACCTTTAGGACCAATATTCCCAATGACACCTGTTCTACCTTTAATACCTTGTGGACCTATTGCTCCAATTGGGCCTTGATCTCCAGTTTCAGTACCACGGGGACCAATATTACCAATAGGACCAATAGGACCTTGTGGACCGTGAGGACCAATATTACCTATAGGACCTTGATCTCCTGTAGCTGTGCCACGAGGACCAATAGCACCTTGTGGACCAATTGGACCAATAGGACCCTGTTGATTAGGACCGATTGGACCAATGTTACCAATATTACCTCTTGGACCTTGATCTCCGGTTTCAGTACCACGAGGACCAATAGCACCTTGTGGACCAATTGGACCAATAGGACCCTGTTGATTAGGACCAATAGGACCTAAAGTACCTATGTTACCTATAGGACCTTGATCTCCTGTAGCTGTACCTCGGGGACCAATTACTCCTATTGGACCAATAGGACCTTGTGTACCGTGAGGGCCAATATTTCCTTTTTCACCTGTTAGACGTGTCCAGTAAGTACCATTTGTAGGAACTTGTCCTGAATTGGCTAAAATACAAACGTATATAGCTTCGGTTTGATCGTAGAATATTACATTACCTACCTGATAAGAAGCAACGGGATCCCATGGTTCCTGTCCTTCGTTTAGAGCAGAAATACCTTTAGGACCAATATTACCAATAGCACCAATAGGACCTCTAGGACCTCTAGGACCTATATTACCTTTAATACCAGGGGCAGTACCTTTGGGACCGATATTTCCAATAATACCTGTTCTACCTTTAATACCTTGTGGACCAATAGCACCAATAGGACCTTGATCTCCAGTTTCAGTACCACGAGGACCAATAGCACCTTGTGGACCAATTGGACCAATATCACCTCTAAGACCGTGTGGTCCTTGTGGACCTTGATCTCCAGTTTCTGTACCTCTGGGTCCTTGATCACCTTGTGGGCCAATAGCACCAATAGGGCCATGTGGACCAATAGCACCAATAGGACCTTGATCTCCGGTTTCAGTACCGCGAGGACCAATTGCTCCTATTGGACCAATAGGACCAATTGCACCTCTAGGACCTATTGCACCCTTTTCACCTGTTAATCTTGTCCAATAAGTACCATTTGTAGGAGCTACATTACTATTAGCTAAAATACAAACGTATATAGCTTCGGTTTGATCGTAAAATACTACATTACCTACCTGTTAAGAAGCAACGTTATCCCATGGTTCTTGTCCTTCGTTTAGAGCAGAAATACCTTTAGGACCTATTTGACCTATAGGACCCTGTGGACCTCTAGGACCAATATTACCCTTAATACCTTGTGGACCTTGAACAGTTCCTACAGGTCCCCTCGGACCTTGTATTCCTGTTCTACCTTTAGGACCTTGTTCTGTTGGACCAATTGGACCTTGAGGTCCGTGTGGACCTTGATCTCCGGTTTCAGTACCGCGAGGACCAATAGCACCTTGTGGGCCAATTGGACCTTGAGGACCTTGTTCTGTTGGACCAATTGGACCTTGAATACCTTTTGGACCTATAGGACCTTGATCTCCAGTTTCAGTACCGCGAGGACCAATTGCTCCTATTGGACCAATAGGACCAATTGCACCTCTAGGACCTATTGCACCTTTTTCACCTGTTAATCTTGTCCAATATGACGTATTAGTAGGAACTACGTTGGTATTTGCTTGAACACAAACGTATATAGATTCAGTTTGATCGTAGAATATTACATTACCTACCTGATAAGAAGCAACGTTATCCCATGGTTCTTGTCCTTCGTTTAGAGCAGAAATACCTTTAGGACCTATTAAACCTTGAGGTCCTTGAACACCTTGTGGTCCTTGTGGACCACGGGGACCTTGGTCTCCTGTTTCTGTACCGCGAGGGCCAATATCACCTTGTATACCTGTTCTACCTTTAGGTCCTATTAAACCTTGTGGACCTTGTGGTCCTTGATCTCCATCTACAGTACCTCTTGGACCTTGTGGTCCTTGATCACCATCAGCTGTACCACGAGGTCCTTGTAAACCATGAGGACCCTGAGTTCCTTTTGGGCCTTGTGGACCTTGAAGTGATATACTTCCTCCTCCATTACTTACATCTAATGAATTTTCTTCACTATTAAAAGATAAAGTACCTTCTGGGTCGTCTGGGGCAGGTGTTCTAACTGGGATGGCTAATTTAGAGGTATTATTGATACCTACTTTATTAGAGCCGGAATCAAAATACATAACATTAGTCCCACCTACAGTTACATTAATTCTACCGGATTCATAGGTATATTTAATATTATCTCCAGCTGTGTCTTGGAACTCGATACTCCCTGATGTAGGGACTATTTGTATGTTTTTAGCCATATTTTATTATGCTACTGATGTTAGTACTCCGCTTGAAAAGAATAATTGTGGACCTTCTCCTACTACTGTAGTTAAACCACTAGGAGCAGCTGTACCCTTAGGACCAATAGCACCGATAGGACCTCTTGGACCTTGTGGACCAATTGATCCTGTACCAGTTGGACCAATTGGACCTTGTGGACCAATAGCACCTTGTGCACCTTGAGGACCAGCAGCACCGGCAGGGCCAATGTTACCTTGTGGACCAATAGGACCAATAGGTGAACTACCTGCTGTACCTTTAGGACCAATAGGACCTTGTGGACCGATTGGTGAACTACCTGCTGTACCTTTAGGACCAATAGGACCCTGAGGACCGGTTGGAGATGAACCTGCTGTACCTTTAGGACCAATAGGACCCTGAGGACCGGTTGGAGATGAACCTTGTGGACCTTGTGGACCAATAGGACCAATAGGTGAAGTACCTGCTGTACCTTTAGGACCGATAGGACCTTGTGGACCAATTGGAGATGAACCTTGTGTACCTTTAGGACCAATGTTACCAATATTACCTTGAGGTCCTTGTGGTCCAATATTACCAATATTACCAATAGGACCTTGTGGACCGATTGGACCAATAGGTGAACTACCTTGTGTACCTTTAGGGCCAATATTACCAATGTTACCAATAGGACCTTGTGGACCGATGTTACCTATATTACCAATAGGACCTTGTGGACCGATTGGACCAATAGGTGAACTACCTTGTGTACCTTTAGGACCGATAGGACCTTGTGGACCGATTGGAGAATTTCCTTGTGGACCAATAGGACCTTGTGGACCAATTGGAGATGAACCTTGTGTACCTTTAGGACCGATTGGGCCAATATTACCAATAGGACCTTGTGGACCAATACCACCAATAGGACCCTGAGCTCCAGTATTACCTTTAGGACCGAGAGGACCAATATTACCTTTAGGACCAATACCACCAATAGGGCCTTGAACACCTTGTGGACCAATAGGACCTTGTGGACCAATTGGAGATGAACCTTGTGTACCTTTAGGACCGATTGGACCTTGAGGACCGATTGGAGAATTTCCTTGTGGACCTTGTGGACCAATAGGGCCAATAGGTGAACTACCTGCTGTACCTTTAGGACCGAGTGGGCCAATGTTACCTATATTACCAATAGGACCTTGTGGACCAATAGGACCGATAGGACCAATAGCACCTTTATCACCAACGGGACCAATAGGACCAATATTACCAATTGGACCTTGAGGACCTTGTGGACCTATGTTACCAATAGGACCTTGTGGACCTAATGGACCAATAGGACCGATAGGACCTTGAGCTCCATCTGGACCCTGGGGACCAATAGGACCAATTGGACCTTGAGCTCCAGTATTACCTTTAGGGCCTAATGGACCGATATTACCTTTAGGACCAATAGGACCTTGTGGACCAATAGGACCGATAGGACCTTGAGCTCCTGTATTACCCTTAGGACCTAATGGACCGATATTACCTTTTGGACCAATAGGACCAATAGCACCTATAACACCTTTTGGACCAATAGGACCAATACCACCAATAGGGCCTTGAGAGCCTGTGTTACCTTTAGGACCTAATGGGCCGATATTACCTTTAGGACCGATTGGACCAATTGCTCCAATTACACCTTTAGGACCAATAGGGCCAATATTACCAATAGGACCTTGAGCACCTGTATTACCCTTAGGACCAATTGGACCAATGTTACCAATATTACCAATAGGACCTTGTGGACCAATAGGACCGATAGGGCCAATAGCACCTTTATCACCTACAGGACCAATTGGACCAATATTACCAATAGGACCTTGTGGACCTTGAGGTCCAATAGCTCCAATAGGACCTTGTGGACCTAATGGACCAATAGGACCAATTGGACCTTGTGCTCCGTCTGGGCCTTGTGGACCAATAGGACCGATAGGACCTTGAGAGCCTGTGTTACCTTTAGGACCTAATGGGCCGATATTACCTTTAGGACCAATAGCACCAATAGGACCTTGTGGACCGATTGGACCTTGAGCTCCAGTATTACCTTTAGGACCAATTGGACCTTGATTACCCTTTGGACCAATTGGACCTTGTGGACCAATAGGACCAATAGGACCTTGAGAGCCTGTATTACCTTTAGGACCTAATGGGCCGATATTACCTTTAGGACCGATTGGACCTTGAGGACCGATTGGACCAATAGGACCAATAGAGCCTTTATCACCAACAGGACCAATTGGACCGATGTTACCAATAGGACCTTGTGGACCAATAGCGCCGATAGGGCCTTGAACTCCAATAGGGCCTTGTAGACCAATAGGACCAATTGGACCTTGTGCTCCATCTGGACCTATTGGGCCGATTACACCTTTAGGACCAATAGGACCTTGTGGTCCTTGTGAACCTGTATTTCCTTTTGGGCCTAATGGGCCTATATTACCTTTAGGACCTTGTGGACCTTGAACGCCAATTACACCTTTAGGACCAATAGCACCTTGAGGTCCAATAGGACCTTGAGAGCCTGTGTTACCTTTAGGACCTAATGGACCGATATTACCTTTAGGACCGATTGGACCTTGAGGACCGATTGGACCTTGAGGACCAATAGCACCTTTATCACCTACAGGACCAATTGGACCCTGAATACCAATGGGTCCCTGAACACCAATTGGACCTTGTGGTCCTTGTGAACCTGTATTTCCTTTTGGACCTAGTGGACCAATAGGACCTTGAGCTCCATCTGGACCAATAGGACCTTGAATACCAATAGGACCTTGGGAACCTGTGTTACCTTTAGGACCAATAGGACCTTGGGAACCTGTGTTACCTTTAGGACCGAGAGGACCTTGTGGACCGATAGCACCTTGAGGACCAATAGGACCTTGAACACCACCTCCAGCTTCTACTCCGCTATTACCATATACTGATAATTTATTTGCTGAAGAGTCAAACCAAAGGTCACCTGTAGAGGCACCTGGAGGGGTGCCTGCTACTACAGGTAAGACTAATTTTGCTGAGTTCCCTACGTTAACTAATCCGTCGCTTACTTCTAATAAGGTAGTAGCCCCTGCTGATGTGACTAATTTAGAATTATCAGCATCAAGCTCCATTTTGATTTTAGATACATCATTATCTTTAAAATCTAAACTACCTGAGGAGGGTACTATTTGAACGTTTTTGGCCATTCTCTTTGTTTGTTATAAATATATTACTTAACTACTTGATACTCAACCCATACTGGTTCTTTTGCTTTTCTTTCAGCGTGAACTATATAGAAAGCGTTAACATCTCCACATCCACAGCCTACGGCGATTTGTGAGCTGTTCACGTTAATAACGTGGTGAGTGCACGAACTTCCGATAGGAGTTAATTGAACAGTGATGCTATCTTCGTAGACTAAATCTTTCCAGTAATCTGGTAATTCAATGATACCTTCTCCTGTTACTTTACCTCTAACGTAAACACCTCTCTCTGGGCCTTCAAGAACTGAGTAACGTAATCTCCAACCTTCTTTTGATGGGTGAGGAATATCGAAGTTCTTTTCTTCGGCGTTAAGAGTTTGGGCTTGAATAGTTCCTACATTATTGATATTGTTATTACCCATTTCAATATCACCTGCAGCTGTAAATCCTGAGATTGAACTAACTGTTAATAGGTTTGTAGTAGCGTTATAAGTAAACGCAGCCTCACCAGTAACTGTATTAGCATCTGACCAATATGTTACATAAGTAGCAGCACCTGAACCGTCTACTAAGCTTGAACCCCAAACACGAGAATCAATTTCGTCTGTTACGAGTTGGTTTGATGAGTTTTTAACTACTACTGAGTTATCAGTACCTGTTCCTAAAGTAGCATTAATACTATTAGCAACAACTTCCCATCTATTTGTAGTATCACCAAGATATAAACCAGCAGTTTCAGCTAAGATATCACTACTTACAACACCTGAAATACTTACAGTATCTGCAGCAGCATTACCAAGTGTAACATCTCCTGTTGTAGTTAAATCACCTGTTACAGTTAATGTACTACCATTAAATGTTAAGTTAGCTTCAGCGTTTGCTGCACCTTGAACACCAGTTGAAGTTAAGACTCTATTATCACCTAAATTGGTAATAGTAGCTGTACCACTAGTACCTGATGAACCAGAGCTACCACTTGAACCACTTGTACCAGATGAACCGCTTGTACCTGATGAACCTGATGAGCCTGAGCTACCTGAAGTACCTGATGAACCACTTGTACCTGATGAACCACTTGTACCAGATGAACCAGATGAACCTGAGCTGCCTGAAGTACCTGATGAACCACTTGTGCCTGATGAGCCTGAAGTGCCCGATGAACCTGAAGTGCCTGAAGAACCTGATGAACCTGTAGCACCTGCAGGACCTGAAGTACCACTAGTACCGGAGCTACCAGATGAGCCTGAGCTACCTGATGTGCCTGAAGATCCAGATGTACCTGAAGAACCACTAGTACCAGAGCTACCTGAAGATCCGTTTACACCAGAAACACCGCTTGTGCCTGATGACCCAGAAGTTCCTGATGAACCACTTGTACCAGATGAACCAGATGAACCTGAGCTGCCTGAAGTACCTGATGAACCGCTTGTACCTGAACTTCCTGATGTTCCTGATGAACCTGAAGAACCAGATGAACCTGAAGTGCCTGATGAACCACTAGTACCAGATGAGCCACTTGTACCTGATGAACCAGATGAACCTGAGCTGCCTGAAGTACCTGATGAACCGCTTGTACCTGATGAACCTGATGATCCGTTTACACCACTTACACCTGATGTGCCACTTGAGCCACTAGTACCAGATGAACCTGAAGTGCCTGATGAACCAGATGAACCTGCTGAACCTGAAGTACCTGAACTACCAGATGAGCCTGAGCTACCTGATGTGCCTGATGAACCGCTTGTACCTGATGAACCTGATGTACCACTTGATCCACTAGTGCCAGAAGAACCTGAAGAGCCTGAAGTACCGCTTGAACCACTTGTACCTGAAGAACCTGAAGTGCCTGATGAGCCTGAAGTACCTGATGAGCCACTTGAACCATTTACACCAGAAACACCGCTTGTGCCTGATGAGCCTGAAGTACCTGAGCTACCAGATGAGCCTGAGCTACCTGATGTGCCTGATGAACCACTTGTACCTGATGAACCAGAAGTTCCTGATGAACCTGATGAACCACTTGTACCAGATGAACCGCTTGTACCTGATGAGCCTGAAGTACCTGATGAGCCTGAAGTACCTGAGCTACCAGATGAGCCTGAGCTACCTGATGTGCCTGATGAACCACTTGTACCTGATGAACCAGAAGTTCCTGATGAACCGCTTGAACCATTTACACCAGAAACACCGCTTGTGCCTGATGATCCTGAAGTACCTGAGCTGCCAGATGAACCTGATGAGCCACTTGTACCAGATGAACCACTTGTACCTGATGAGCCAGAAGTTCCTGATGAACCTGATGAACCACTTGTACCAGATGAACCACTTGTACCAGATGAACCGCTTGTACCTGATGAGCCTGAAGTACCTGAGCTGCCAGATGAGCCTGAACTACCTGAAGTACCGCTTGATCCGCTAGTACCAGAAGAACCTGAAGTACCTGATGAACCGCTTGAACCATTTACACCAGAAACACCGCTTGTGCCTGATGAGCCTGAAGTACCTGAGCTACCAGAAGTACCTGAAGAACCGGATGTACCAGAAGAACCTGAAGTACCTGAGCTGCCAGATGAACCTGATGAGCCACTTGTACCAGATGAACCACTTGTACCAGATGAACCACTTGTACCAGATGAGCCTGATGAACCATTTGAACCTGAAGTACCGCTTGAACCTGATGAACCTGATGACCCGCTTGTACCTGATGAACCCGATGTACCTGATGAACCTGAAGTACCCGATGAACCTGATGAACCATTTACACCACTTACACCTGAAGTACCTGATGATCCACTAGTACCGCTTGAACCGCTAGTACCGCTTGAACCACTTGTACCTGAACTACCAGATGAGCCTGAGCTACCTGATGTGCCTGATGAACCGCTTGTACCTGATGAACCTGAAGTACCTGAAGAACCACTTGTACCAGATGAGCCTGATGAACCATTTGAACCTGAAGTACCGCTTGAACCCGATGAACCTGATGAACCTGAAGTGCCTGAAGAGCCACTAGTACCAGATGAACCTGAAGTACCAGATGAGCCTGATGAACCGTTTACACCTGAAACACCGCTTGTGCCTGATGAGCCTGAAGTACCTGATGAGCCTGATGTTCCTGAAGAACCGGATGTACCAGAAGAACCTGAAGTACCTGAGCTGCCAGATGAACCTGATGAGCCACTTGTACCAGATGAACCTGAAGTACCTGAAGAACCACTAGTACCTGAAGAACCACTAGTTCCTGAAGAACCAGATGAACCAGATGAACCTGATGACCCGCTTGTACCTGATGAACCCGATGTACCTGATGAACCTGAAGTACCCGATGAACCTGATGAACCATTTACACCAGAAACACCACTCGTTCCTGAAGAACCTGAAGTGCCTGATGAACCAGAGCTACCACTTGAACCACTTGTACCAGATGAACCGCTTGTACCTGATGAGCCTGAAGTACCTGATGAACCTGATGAACCCGATGAACCAGATGAGCCTGAAGTACCAGATGAACCTGAAGTACCAGATGAACCTGAAGTACCGCTTGAACCTGATGATCCAGATGAGCCTGAAGTGCCTGAAGAGCCACTAGTACCAGATGAACCTGAAGTACCAGATGAGCCTGATGAGCCATTTACACCAGAAACACCACTCGTTCCTGAAGAACCTGAAGTACCGCTTGAACCCGATGAACCTGAGCTTCCTGAAGTACCCGATGAACCGCTTGTACCTGATGAGCCTGAAGTGCCTGATGAACCAGAGCTACCAGATGAGCCTGATGAACCACTAGTACCAGATGAACCACTAGTACCAGATGAACCTGAAGTACCTGATGAACCAGAGCTACCACTTGAACCACTTGTACCTGATGAACCAGAAGTACCCGATGAACCTGAAGTGCCTGATGAACCCGAAGAGCCGTTTACACCTGAAACGCCTGAAGTGCCTGAAGAACCTGAAGTACCAGATGAACCTGATGAGCCGGAAGTACCTGATGAGCCGGAAGTACCTGATGAGCCACTAGTACCAGATGAGCCACTTGTGCCTGATGAACCTGATGAACCAGAAGTACCTGATGAGCCCGATGAGCCTGAAGATCCAGATGAACCAGATGAACCTGAAGTTCCTGATGAACCACTTGTACCTGAACTACCTGAAGAGCCACTAGTACCAGATGAACCTGAAGTACCTGATGAACCGCTAGAGCCATTTACACCAGAAACTCCTGAAGTACCTGATGAACCTGAAGTGCCAGATGAGCCTGAAGTGCCTGATGAACCTGAAGTGCCTGATGAACCTGAAGTGCCTGAGCTACCAGAGGAACCTGAAGTGCCTGATGAACCGCTAGAGCCATTTACACCAGAAACTCCTGAAGTGCCTGAAGAACCCGAAGTACCTGATGAACCTGATGAACCTGAACTTCCTGAAGTGCCTGAGCTACCAGATGAACCTGAAGATCCAGAAGTACCTGATGAACCTGAAGTACCGCTTGATCCGCTAGTACCAGATGAACCAGATGAGCCTGATGAACCACTTGTACCTGATGAGCCTGAAGTGCCTGATGAACCAGATGAACCTGAAGTACCTGAAGAACCACTGGTTCCTGAAGAACCGCTAGTACCTGATGAACCAGATGAACCGTTCACACCAGAAACACCACTTGTGCCAGAAGAACCTGAGGTGCCTGATGAACCTGAACTACCTGAAGTACCAGATGAGCCAGATGAACCTGAACTACCTGAAGTACCAGATGAGCCACTTGTACCAGATGAACCTGATGAACCGTTTACACCTGAAACTCCTGAAGTTCCTGATGAGCCTGAAGTACCTGAGCTACCTGATGAACCAGATGAACCAGAAGTACCTGAAGAACCAGATGAACCTGAAGTACCTGATGAGCCTGAGCTACCTGATGTGCCTGAGCTGCCTGAAGTACCTGATGAACCTGAAGAACCAGATGAGCCTGAAGTACCTGATGAACCTGAAGAACCAGATGAGCCTGAAGTGCCTGATGAACCTGATGTGCCGGAACTGCCAGATGTGCCTGAAGAACCAGATGAACCATTTACACCAGAAACTCCTGAAGTACCTGATGAGCCTGAAGTGCCCGATGAACCAGATGAGCCTGAACTACCTGAAGTACCTGATGAGCCTGAAGTGCCTGATGAACCTGATGTACCTGATGAACCTGAACTGCCGGAAGTACCTGAAGAACCGGATGTACCAGAAGAACCTGAAGTACCTGATGAGCCAGAAGTACCTGATGAACCAGATGAGCCTGAACTACCTGAAGTACCTGATGAGCCTGAAGTGCCTGATGAGCCTGAGCTGCCTGAAGTGCCTGATGAACCCGAAGAGCCATTTACACCTGAAACACCGGAGGTACCTGAACTACCTGAAGTGCCTGAAGATCCACTTGTACCAGATGAGCCAGATGAACCTGAAGATCCACTTGTACCGCTTGAACCACTAGTACCAGATGAGCCTGATGAACCGTTTACACCACTTACACCTGAAGTTCCAGATGAACCACTTGTACCTGAAGAACCAGATGAACCTGATGAACCTGAAGTGCCTGAGCTGCCTGAAGTGCCTGATGAACCTGAAGTACCTGATGAGCCTGAAGTACCTGATGAACCAGATGAACCGTTTACACCTGAAACACCTGAGGTACCTGAAGAACCTGAAGTGCCTGATGAACCGGATGAACCTGAGCTGCCTGATGAACCAGATGTACCAGATGAACCTGATGTACCTGATGAACCTGAACTGCCGGAAGTACCTGATGAACCAGATGAACCTGATGAACCTGATGTACCTGATGAACCTGATGTACCTGATGAGCCCGATGAGCCTGAAGATCCAGATGAACCAGATGAACCTGAAGTTCCTGATGAACCAGAAGTGCCTGATGAACCAGAAGATCCATTTACACCTGAAACACCTGAGGTGCCTGATGAGCCTGATGTTCCTGAAGAACCTGAACTACCAGATGAGCCTGATGAACCTGAACTACCTGAAGTACCACTTGAACCGCTTGTACCTGATGAACCTGATGAACCGTTTACACCTGAAACACCTGAGGTACCTGAAGAACCTGAAGTGCCTGATGAGCCTGATGAACCTGAACTACCTGAAGTACCACTTGAACCGCTTGTACCTGATGAGCCTGAGCTACCTGATGAACCTGAAGTGCCTGATGAACCACTTGAACCGTTTACACCAGAAACACCGCTTGTTCCTGATGAACCAGAAGTGCCTGATGAACCTGAAGAACCAGATGAACCTGAAGTACCTGATGAGCCTGAGCTGCCTGAAGTGCCTGATGAACCCGAAGAGCCATTTACACCTGAAACGCCTGAAGTGCCTGATGAGCCTGATGTTCCTGAAGAACCTGAACTACCAGATGAGCCGGAAGTACCTGATGATCCTGAAGTGCCTGATGAGCCACTAGTACCAGATGAGCCACTTGTGCCTGATGAACCTGATGAACCAGAAGTACCTGAAGAACCAGATGAGCCTGATGAACCACTTGTACCTGATGAACCTGAAGTGCCTGATGAGCCTGAAGTGCCTGAACTACCTGAAGAGCCACTAGTACCAGATGAACCTGAAGTACCTGATGAACCGCTAGAGCCATTTACACCTGAAACGCCTGAAGTACCTGATGAGCCTGATGTTCCTGAAGAACCTGAACTACCAGATGAGCCTGAGCTACCTGCTGAGCCTGAAGTGCCTGATGATCCAGATGAACCAGATGAACCTGAAGTGCCTGATGAACCGCTTGAACCGTTTACACCAGAAACACCGCTTGTGCCTGATGAGCCTGAAGTACCTGAAGAACCTGAAGTTCCTGAAGAACCTGAAGTTCCTGAAGAACCTGAACTGCCGGAAGTGCCTGATGAACCGCTTGAACCGTTTACACCTGAAACACCTGAAGTGCCAGAAGAACCGCTAGTGCCTGATGAACCAGAAGTACCTGATGAGCCTGAGCTACCTGCTGAGCCTGAAGTGCCTGATGATCCAGATGAGCCAGATGAACCTGAAGTGCCTGATGAACCAGAAGATCCGTTTACACCAGAAACGCCTGAAGTGCCTGAGCTACCTGAAGTACCTGATGAGCCAGATGAACCAGATGAACCTGAACTGCCAGATGAGCCTGAACTACCTGAAGTACCAGATGAACCCGAAGATCCGTTTACACCAGAAACGCCTGAAGTGCCTGATGAGCCTGAGGTACCTGATGAACCTGAACTGCCAGATGAGCCAGATGAGCCAGATGAACCTGAAGTGCCTGATGAGCCTGATGAACCTGAACTACCTGAAGTACCTGATGAACCTGAAGATCCGTTTATACCAGAAACACCTGAGGTACCTGAGGAACCTGAGGAACCTGAAGAACCTGAAGAACCTGCTGAACCTGAAGTGCCTGATGAACCAGATGAACCTGAAGTGCCTGATGAGCCGCTTGAACCGTTTACACCTGAAATACCTGAAGTGCCTGATGTACCTGAAGAGCCAGAACTACCAGATGAGCCTGAAGTGCCAGATGAGCCTGATGAACCGGCTGAACCCGAGGTACCAGATGAACCTGAAGTACCTGAACTACCTGATGAACCATTTACACCTGAAACGCCTGAAGTGCCTGATGAGCCTGAAGTGCCAGATGAACCTGAAGTACCTGATGAACCTGAGCTACCTGCTGAACCCGAGGTGCCAGATGAACCAGATGAACCAGATGAACCTGAGGTACCTGATGAGCCGCTTGAACCGTTTACACCTGAAACACCTGAGGTGCCTGATGTACCTGAGGAGCCAGATGAGCCAGATGAACCTGAAGTGCCAGATGAACCTGATGAACCTGAGCTACCTGAAGTGCCAGATGAACCTGAAGATCCATTTATACCTGAAACGCCTGAGGTACCTGATGAACCTGATGAACCTGAAGTGCCAGATGAACCTGAAGTACCTGATGAGCCTGATGAACCGGCTGAACCCGAGGTACCAGATGAACCTGAACTACCTGAGGTACCTGATGATCCGCTAGATCCATTTACACCTGAAACACCTGAAGTACCTGATGTACCTGAAGAACCTGAACTACCTGATGAGCCTGATGAACCACTTGAGCCAGATGAGCCTGATGAACCCGAAGTACCTGAACTACCTGATGAACCGTTTACACCAGAAACGCCTGAAGTGCCTGATGAACCTGATGAACCTGAAGTGCCAGATGAACCTGAAGTACCTGATGAGCCTGATGAACCGGCTGAACCTGAGGTGCCAGATGAGCCTGAGCTTCCTGAAGTACCTGATGAACCGCTTGAACCATTTATACCTGATACACCTGAAGTGCCTGATGTTCCTGAAGAACCTGAACTACCGGATGAACCAGATGAGCCTGCTGAACCCGAGGTGCCAGATGAGCCTGATGAGCCTGAGCTTCCTGATGAACCATTTACACCAGAAACACCTGAAGTGCCCGATGTACCTGAACTACCGGATGAACCTGAAGTACCTGATGAACCTGATGAACCTGCTGAACCCGAGGTGCCAGATGAGCCTGATGAGCCTGAAGTACCTGATGAACCGCTTGAACCGTTTACACCAGAAACACCAGATGTGCCTGATGAACCTGATGAACCTGAAGTGCCTGATGAACCTGAGCTACCTGCTGAACCCGAGGTGCCAGATGAACCTGATGAGCCTGAGCTTCCTGAAGTACCTGATGAACCGCTTGAACCGTTTACACCAGAAACACCTGAGGTACCTGATGTTCCTGAAGAACCTGAACTACCTGATGAGCCTGAGGAACCACTTGAACCAGATGAACCAGATGAACCTGAGGTACCTGATGAGCCGCTTGAACCGTTTACACCTGAAACACCTGAGGTACCTGATGTACCTGAACTACCGGATGAACCCGAAGTACCTGATGAACCTGATGAACCTGCTGAACCTGAAGTTCCTGATGAACCTGATGAACCTGAAGTGCCAGATGAACCACTTGAACCGTTTACGCCTGATACACCTGAAGTGCCTGAAGAACCTGAACTACCAGATGAACCCGAACTACCCGATGAGCCCGATGAGCCTGAAGTTCCTGATGAGCCAGATGAACCTGAAGTACCTGATGAACCTGATGAGCCATTTACACCAGAAACACCTGAGGTGCCAGAAGTACCTGAGGAGCCTGATGAGCCTGATGAGCCTGAAGTACCTGAGGAACCTGAACTACCTGAAGAACCTGAACTACCTGAAGTACCTGATGAACCGCTTGAACCGTTTACACCAGAAACTCCTGAAGTACCGGATGAGCCTGAAGTGCCAGATGAGCCTGAGCTGCCTGAAGTGCCTGATGAGCCTGAGCTGCCTGAAGTGCCTGATGAGCCTGAGCTGCCTGAAGTGCCTGATGAGCCAGATGAACCATTTACACCAGAAACACCTGAAGTGCCTGAGGAACCTGAAGTGCCTGATGAGCCTGATGAGCCTGAGCTACCAGATGAGCCTGA
>Ga0181607_10000848_pt1 | contig 26969 bp, 30 predicted proteins | sample 041ome_9_FD_132420 | JGI IMG/M metagenome (GOLD analysis project Ga0181607, IMG submission 132420) | Coastal salt marsh microbial communities from the Groves Creek Marsh, Skidaway Island, Georgia - 041413US metaG (megahit assembly) | ecosystem: Environmental > Aquatic > Marine > Intertidal zone...
GACCCGGGCCATGGCCGCCTCTGCCAGCGCCATCGTTGCCGGTTCGACCGTGCGATCCAGTTCTGCCGTCATAAAGGCTTGGATGGGGTCCGTGCTCATTTCACCAGAAACCTGATTTCACCGGCGAAACTAAGGCGGAGCGGCGTTGCTGCATCAGCGTCATAGAGCTCGCCATCCAAAGTCACCTGGCCCGTATAGGCAATCTCAAATGCAGCCGCCCGCCGGCTCTGGTATCCGGGTTCTGGCGGGCGCTTTGCGGCACCAAACAAAAGCGGGCGGATCGACCGCGCGAGATGCGGCGGCGGGGCGCGCACAAACGTTGCGTCAACACCAAGGCCAACACCTTCGCCCCAAAACGGCCGGGCACCCATCACCAGTTTTTCCAATGTGGACGCCATCAACACAGACCATGGGCCGTCTAGCGTCTCAATCTCATCACCAGCCTGATCAAACACACGGATCGCAGCAGGCGCTGGCGCCAATACGCCATTTTCCTTTGCGGAGGTCAGGTTCTTCAGCAGCAGCGGTAGGAGCGTCAACCATGAGGCGCCGACACCCACAACGCCCCGGCTATGGAGATGCGCGCGGCAAAATGCGATTGCGCGGCAAATGCCAATGGCACCGAAAAACATACCCGCATGCGCGCCCATAACGCCATTTGCATCCATGACGTTATCAAGCCGCAGGATGGGCCGCCTGACCAACCGACCACCGCCAGATTCCACCAGCGCTTTGGCTTCAGCGAGGGTTGCCTTCAGGCCAATATCACCAGCCGTCATATTCGTTGTGCCGGACGGCAATAGGCACAGAATTGGTGGAGGATCGAAGGTGCCCTCGATCAGGATGGCTGATAACGCCGTCATGACAGCCCCGTCGCCGCCGCTCACCGCAACCACATCCACACCGTTTGCCGCCATCCGGCGGAGTGCGGCTGGCGCATCCGCTGGGGACTCGGTTAGTTCGATATTGGGGCCAAGCGCGCGCAAGTGCGCTGCATCGACCTTGCGATTGCGGCGGCTATTGGGATTGACCAGTGCGCCAAACCTGCGCGGCGGCGAGTTCATCCTGGTTTTTCCTGAAACGCCATCATCGTGGCAGTGGCCAGCGCCAGCGTCATTGGCGGTCCCCATGCACCCGCTAAAGGCGAGATCGCACCAGTTTCTGCGGCCGCCATCGCCAAACTCTCAAACACAAAATAGGCAAAACCCACGAGCAGACCCGCCGCCAAGGGCCAGCCCATAGAGCGACCGCGCGTCATCCGGCCCGCGAACGGCACCGCCAACATCAGCATGAGTGCTGCCCCAACGGGTGCCGCATATTTCCGTTGCACCCAAAGCTCATAGTAAAACGGTGGCTTGGCGCTAGCACCTGGATGATCGCCCAGGTCCCGGACCATCTGCATCGGCAATTCGGAAGGATGTGCTGCCAAAAGCCCAAAGGACCCCGGCCCGAGCGGGTGTGGCCACGCCAACACATTCATTCGCCGCGAGGGGCTACCATCCCCTGGAAGGACAGTTACATCATGGAAGGTCCATCCGTTACTTCCCGCGCGCTCAGCCCGTGCAGCCCGCACTTCCTCCGTTAGTCTGCCATCCGCATCGCGGCGGAAAATGCGGACACCTGTCAGCGTATTGTCGTCCGCTGACGCTTTGTTGATGCGGGCGATATCCTGGTCCTCACGAAGCCAAATCGCCTCGGTCGGCCTAGCTAGACGTGCAAATGGCTCCAGCCCCATAGCGCGGAGAGTAGCGGCGGCAGGCGGGGCGGCCAGTTCCGCAATGAAATACATCGCCAATCCGAAGCCGATGGCAGCGGGTAAAAGCGAACGGATGCTGCGTCCCTGCCCGGCTCCAAGTGCGCCTGCCGCCGCAAGCTCCCCTGAACGCGCCAAAGCCAATAGCGTCACCAAGGCGGACAAAAGGCCAGCGATGGGCGCAAGCTCCAGCGCGATCAAAGGCAAGCGTGCGATCAAATACACACCAAGCCCGCCAAGCTTCTCCGCCCCCTCCACGGCTTCATCCGCATTGGCCAGCAAGTCGAGGGTAGCGGCAAGGCCAACTACGCCCAGAAATACAACGGCGAATGAACTGATCAGGCGGCGCAGCAGATATCGGTCGAGCGTACTGATCATGATCCGCCCGCCTCTGTCACCTTGCTGCGGCGTTTGAAGCTAATTTGCGGTAGCCAATCGCCTGGATTGAAGCCGACACCGCGCCATGTTCGCCAGAATAGGAATCCTGATATCAGCAGAAGCCCGAGCACCGGTGTCCAGATTGCGACCAGGACGGGCGCTCGCTCCAAATCCGCCATGCCTTCGCCGAATTGCAGCGCCTGGGTAAACACCAGCATTGTGACGATGCCAAACGCCAGCGGCCCGGACGTACGGGTGCGGATACCAGCCACAGCAAGCGGGATTGCCAACATCGGCATAAGCAGCACCGCGAAAGCACGGGCGGCGCGGGCATGAATCTCTGAAACAACGCGGGCGCGCGTGGTCGCTTCCGGCGGATTGTCGCGGGCGGCATAGAGTTCTGGCCAGGTGAGTTCTCGTTCATTGGCCCCACGGGGGCGGAACGCGCCGAGGGCACCGCGGTCTATTGGCCAATCAAACGTATTGAAGGTGATGCGCCGCCGCCCGCCTTTATCGTCCTCCTCAACCATCAAGCCATCTTTGAAATGGAGAGCAGAGCGCTGCCCATCGGCACTTTCAATGAGCGCGCCGCCTTTCGATGTGATGATGCGTGCAACACCGTCTGGGCGCTCTTCATAAACAAACACCTTGGCCAATGTGCGACCGCCAGGCGTCGCCTGTTCCGCCATAAAGGTGATGCCGTCATTTTCCAGGAATGCGCCGGATTCGAGGGCGGCAGCGATGGAGGCATGGGCGGCTAAAAACCCAAGGCTTCTATACGCATACCGGCCATGGGGCTGAAGGTATCCATGGAGCAGGGCTGAGAACGCGGCGATCAATGTGGCGGCCATAAACGCTGGAAACGCCATGCGGCCAAGCCCCCTGCCGATGCTTTGCAACGCCGCAATTTCACTGGTTGTGGCAAGCCGTCGGTAGCCGACATAGCAGGCAATGAACAATGCCGCTGGCAGTGCCAGGCCCAAATAATGCGGCGCCAAATTGGTCAGCATGTCGAAGATATAGCGAAGCGCCCCCTCGTTCGAATTCACGAGATCAAGCAGACGCAGCAGCCGCTCAAGCATCAGCAATGCGAGCACGCCGAAAAGCGCGCCGAAGAACGGCCCGGCCATGTGGCTCAGGATATAGCGGTCAATACGGCCCATGGGAGGTGTCTTAGCATGGGCACTCGCCCGGGTCAGCCGGTCTTGCGCGCGCGCCCGCACAGTCCTAAATCACGGCCTTGGCAGCATGAGCAATTGAAACGAGGCCGAGACATGGCTTTCCTTAGGTCCGCGCTTTGGGACGGGCGCAAACACTATCTGGACCGGATGACGGTGCCAGACCTAGTGCGCGCTTATTTCGCATTTCCGGCGATCCAGGGATATTTGGGTCTTGGTGTGCTGAGCACTGCCGCTGCCATCTATTACTGGCCTGGGTTTCTGGCCGCGCTGGCCGCCGTCGTCGTAACCATCTTTATCTATGGGCTGGTCTGGTATGTGCTGCACCGGTTCGTACTGCATGGCCGCTACCTGTATAAAAGCCCGCTGACAGCGTCCGTTTGGAAGCGCATCCATTTCGACCATCATGGCGATCCGAACGATCTTGGTGTGCTGTTTGGCGCGCTCTACACGACGCTGCCGACTATCGCCATGGCCACCATCCCTTTGGGCTGGGCGATCGGCGGGCCGGGTGGCGCGGCATCAGCATTCGCGTGCGGGCTGTTCGTCACGTGCATCTACGAATTCTGCCACTGCATTCAGCATCTTGGATTCACGCCAAAGCGCGCCTGGCTGAAAAAGATCAAGCGCTTGCACATGGCCCACCATTTCCATAGCGAGCAGGGCAATTACGGCATCACGACGTTCCTTTGGGACAAGCTGTTTGGCTCATATTACGGCAAAATATCCGAAAAACCGGCAAGCCCGACTGTCCGGAACCTTGGCTATACAGCGGAAGAATATTCGAAATATCCATGGGTCGCGGAGCAATCCGGGCTGACGGCTAAGGATTGACCTTGCCGGATTACCGCATCCTCCCCGTTACCGACGCTAAGACCAAACGTGCGTTCTTGGCGGCACCAGGGACTGTGCTGAAAGGCAATCCGAACTTTATTGCACCCCTGACCATGGATGCGAAACATCGCCTGGAGCCCAAAAAGCACCCATTCTATGGCCATGGAGAGGCCGCATTCTGGGTCGCTTTGAATGGTGATGATCGCCCCGTTGGCCGTATCTCCGCCCAAATCAACCAGCGCCATCAGGACCGCTACGGCAAGGGCGACGGCCATTTTGGCTGCATCGCCGGAGAGGATGATCCTGCCCTTTATCGGGAATTGCTTAGAACGGCAGAAGCTTGGCTGAAGGAGCGCGGATGCAATCTCGCCATCGGCCCTGCCAGCCTGTCTGTGAATGAAGATTTTGGCCTGCTCGTCGATGGCTTCGACACACCGTCCATGCTGCTCATGGGTTACGACCCGGCATGGGCCGGGGGCCATATTGAAGCCGCCGGATATACCAAAGCCAAAGACTTAATCGCTTACCGTTATGATCCCCGACAAGGCTTGCCGCGACGCGTCACTGCATTCGCCGCAAAACTGGAGCAAGTAGAGGGTGCCCGTATCCGCTGCTTCGACAAACGCGCGTTCGACCATGATCTCGCGGCGGTGCTGGCCGTTTTCAATGACGCTTGGTCCGAAAATTGGGGCTACGTGCCAATGTCGGAGAAGGAGATCAAGGCGCTCGCGGACGCATTCAAGATGATTGCGGATTATGGCCTGATCTTCATCGTCGAAATCAATGGTCGACCTATCGGAATGGCCGCCAGCTTGCCAAATGTGAATGAAGCGCTTTCGGGCCTTGGCGGCGCTGGATCACCCTTAGCACTGTTGAAATTCCTTTGGCGGCTGAAAGTGCGCAAGCCTAAATCCGCGCGCATCCTGCTGATGGGCGTCGTGAAGGATATTCAGGCCGACTTAGCGCTTGGCCCCCTGGTCAGCATGACGCTGGTCAAGGCCCTGGGCGATGGCCATGCCGAGCGTGGCTATGAAAAAATGGAGATGTCGTGGATTTTGGAGGACAATATCCCCATGCGCCGCATCGCAGAATCTGGTGGTGCGGAAGCCTATAAAACCTACCGCGTCTACCAGAAGGCGCTGCTATGAGCGATGAAGGCATGACAGGCGCATGGACCGCGCTCGTCCTGGCAGCTGGACGACCGAACGATCCACTGGCGCTCGCGGAAGGCGTTTCCAACAAAACGCTGATCGACATTTGCGGTAAACCCGTACTCCAGCGCGTGATCGATGCCTTGGATGCCGCCCCCAGCGTTGGCCGCGTGGTTACCGCTATTGAGGACGCCACATTACTCGACGGCATCTCCCCCCGCCCCGAAGCTGCCCGCGCTGCTGATAGCGTGGTTGGAACGGTTACCAGCGGACTTGAGCAATTGGGCCCACCGCTTCTGATCGTCACCGGTGATCACGGCTTGCTGACAGCAGACATGGTGGAAGAATTTCTCGCCGGTGCTTTGGAGAAAGGGGCTTCAGCCTCCGTCGGCCTCGCCTCGGAACACGTGATCAAGGCCGCGTATCCGGACGTGCGGCGCACATATCTGAAGTTCGCAGAAGGCGGGTTTTCTGGCTGCAATCTCTTCGCGCTGGCAAGGCCCAATGCCGCGGACGCGCTTGGCTTCTGGCAGGAAATCGACCGCAATCGCAAAAACCCGCTGAAGCTTATTCGATCCGTCGATATCAAAGCCGTCGCTCTCTACGCCATGGGCAAGCTTGGACTGGATGACGCCATGGTGCGCTTAAGCCGGAAGCTCGACGTACCGGTCGCTGCCATACAAATGTCCCAGGCCGAAGCCGCCATCGATGTTGATAAGCCTGACGACCTCATCCTCGTCCGCAAGATCATCGAAGCGCGCCAGCCCTTAAGCCTCACAGGCGAATAGCAACTACCACCGGCTCGAAGGCTAGACAAACATCGATTTGAAACTAAATTTGCCATAACAGGCTGAGATCAACTATACTAAGCATTCTTAACTAAGCATTCTTAGAATTTGTTAAGCCCGTGTAAGCAAGTGAACGAGAAAATGAGTGACCATGAGCAATAGACACTCGATTCATCATTCTAATCGCGATCAGACAAAGAAATTGTCTGGGTCGTCGGCCGTGCAGCGCAAGAATACTGCCGCCGACCAGATCAGTTATGGGACGAGGAAATCGACAGTCTCTTCTATTTTGAAATGGGCAACACTGGCCGCTGAACTATCGCCAATTGCGCATGGTAGTTGGATTGGCGTTGGTGCGATGAATTTATCTGGCGTATGTGCGGCACATACTAAGCGAATCTCGACCTCAGATGCACTTTCTTCCGATATTGAGCGATTGACGCTCGATGCAGAAAAAGTAATTCAGCGCCATGTGCCCACCTGGAAGTGATGACGAATTCGATGCATCTGATGGTGAAATCATTCATGCTCAAGTGCAAATCTCTGACCCTGAAACAGGTGAAGCTCGCACAACGCCTATCGCAGTTCACGCTTCCCTGACAACGCATCAAGGTCCGCTACCGCCTCCGGAAATGATGAGGCAGTAAGATCTAGCGGTACCAGGCCTTGCGGAAAGGATCGTAACGGCTTGGCATGATGAAAGTGCGCATCGTCGGCGTATTGAAGAAAAATCAGCCAATATCTCAATGCTGGCATCCATTATATCTCCGTTGCTTATGTTCTCGCTGGGAGTAATTGGGTTAGGTGGCGCTATAGCGATTATGTTCGTGGGTGGACCTTCCTGGGCTGCAGCGATGCTCGGCATTGGAACAGTCGCATGCATTTCGACAGGTGGTGTTATTTCTAGGATTGTGACCAACAAAACCGGAGATGTTGCTTCAGCAACGTTAGACCGCGCGAAAAAAGAAGAAACTCAACAGGAAGATGCTGAACAAAGCTCCTGATATTAAGAATTTCAATTGCCTTGGTTGCAAGATCAAGATCTTCTTTTAAAACAGATTTATGCCATCGGGTGTTCTCGCCTTTATTTCGCTGCAAAGTCCATGCGATAGTTCTGAAAAGAATTGAAGAACGGGAGCATTAGAGATCATGGCAGGCCGGGTTGCAGGGAAGATTGCGTTGATGACAGGCGGGGCATCTGGCCTCGCGAAAGCATCCGCAGAGATGTTTGTGGCGGAAGGCGGTCAAGTGATGATCGCCGATATCAACGAAGACGGCGGTCGTGCTGTTGCAGCCTCGCTGGGGGACGCAGGCGCATTCACACATCTGGATGTAACGGACGAAGACTCCTGGATTGCTGCCCTCGCCGCAACGAAAGAGCACTTTGGCGGCCTGCATGTATTGCTGAACAGCGCCGGTATCGGCTGGACCCAGCCTGTCACCGAAATCGCACTGGAGGACTGGCGCCGTGTCCATGCAATTGATCTGGACGGCGTATTCCTTGGCTGCAAGCACGGCATTCCGTTGATCGCGGAAACGCTTGCCGCTGGGGTTGGCAGTCCCAAGGGCTCCATCGTCAATATTTCATCCATTGCTGGGAATATCGCTGGTCATAATATGGCGGCGTATAATTCTGCGAAGGCGGCGGTGCGGCATCTATCGAAATCCGTAGCGCTGCATTGCTGCCGCCAGGGCTATGAAATTCGCTGCAACAGCGTGCACCCCACATTCGTCGATACACCCATCCTCGACAAACACCGTGAAAAATTCGGTGCTGAGGAAGCGATGCGCAAGCTTGCCCGCCAGGTACCGATTGGCAGGGTGGGCGAGCCGAAGGAGATCGCCTATGCCATCCTCTTCCTGGCATCCGACGAAAGCAGCTATACCACCGGCTCTGAACTGCTGGTGGATGGCGGCATCAGCGCAATGTGATTTGAGGTTCCAGGCCGATGAAACAGCTACAAGTCGATGGGTATCACATCGAAATCCTCGTAACCGGTTTTCCTGGTAAATCCGTGTGCCATGGAGCCCTTGGCTGGAGCACGATTGCGCTTATCCGCTATCAGGATCGCATTGCATTGATTGATGTCGGCGCATTTGGCCATCGCCAAATGTTGATCGCAGCACTGGCAGAACGCGGCCTAAAGCCGAGCGATGTTACGGATGTGCTGCTGAGCCATTCCCATTATGACCATGCGCTCAATTGGGTGCTATTCCCGAAAGCCCGCACCGTCATCGCGGACATTGAGATGGATTGGGCGCTGGACCAGCCCTGGGGCGAAACCCCAGTGCCGGAGTTGTATGTCAAGGAACTGAACTTGCTGCCGACGCTGGTTCGCGCCAAAGATGGCGACGAGGTATTCCCCGGAATCACCATGCACCTGGCACCCGGCCACACACCCGGTTGCGTGACGTTCAAGTTGGCGGGCAAAGAAAAAGACGTGATCTTCACGGGCGATAGCGCTAAGAACCGCGCGGAGCTTGTCTCCCGCAATACAGACATGACCTATGATCCCGCGATCAGCCGCGCCACTATCGAGATGATCTGGGATTTATGGCGCACGCGGGCTGGCAACGTGCTCGTCCCTGGCCATGACGTGCCGATGGACCTGGACGACGCAGGCCAGCCGCGCTATCTGGCCAAACGTGAAGCTGCAATCCGCGCCTGGTACGGCGACGGCATGGATGAGACGACAACGATCTCCCTGGTAGTTGATTAACTGCCTGTCGATTAAAGGACGGATCATTTGGGCGAAGATACGCCGCCGCCATTGCCGCCAGAGCCGAAGAAAACTGCGGCAGGCAGGCTAAAAGACTATGTGATTTCGGCTGCAACATCGCCGGAAATTCTGCTGCCGGTGCTTGGCATCGTCGCCATCATCCTGCTTCGGGACCATTTAGAGGCACCGGTTGCGCGCTATATCGCCGGTATCGTCACCAATGAAGAAAACTTCAAGCCGGATGACGAAAACAAAGACCGCGCCAACCCGCTCGACGCCTACATGCTGTCGTCGCTGCTGAATTCTGAAGATCAGCAGCTCCGTACCAAGGTGCAGGCGCTGATCGCAGAGGAAATTCAGCGCCTTGATATTCTGGAGTCAGAATATGGCCGCGCCGATGGCATATTCCGCAATCAGGTGCGCTTCTCCAGCGCCGACCGCGAAGGCCTGGAGAAAACCATCACCTTCGTTGCCCATAGGAACCAGCGCGTGTTCCTGTACGCGACGTCGCGCAATATCATCAAAGATACCAGCCGGTCAGATTTGTTCACGGCATTCCAGGCGAAGTCCCAGCCGTTCAACATCCGGTCCAGCGTGCGCGAGCAACGTATCCTGACGGACCAACAGTTCGACATCACACCGATGTTGACGTTCCCTGACGGCGCTGAATGGGAGATTTTTGAGCTGACAATCACCCCCGGCAACCATCTTGTCGACTCGATTGAGATTGTCGCCAATGTCAGCATCATCGTCGCGAATGAGATTACCGCCACGACAAAGCAAGCGCCCCCGGCAAAATCTGGTGGCCGTTCTAGCCCAACGCTGCCGGTCATTCCGAGCACGCGTCCTTCCCCCGCCCCGCCTCCGCCCAAACCGCCGGAGCCAGCAAATGAGATCGTCATTGATTAATAGACGCCTGCATTCACGCTTGGGCACGGCCTTATCGGTCGGCTTCGCCGCCTTGGCTTTCGCGCACCCAGCCATAGCGGCAGAAGAGAAACCGCCAGAACCCGCCTGCGCCATAAAAACCAACTTGGCTTGGCAGGCACTCCCAGGTGTTGAAGGCCTTGAGGTCATTAAGGATGGCAGGTATACGCTGCCCGCGATCAAATTCACGGACCAGAAAACCGGCGAGGAAAAGGAAGCCCCGGCACGCTCCGTATGCTTCACCGCTCTCCGCGTGAACAAGGCCAAATACAAAATTGATCTGATCGACGTCCGCGACACGATCGAATCCGCACCCGCAACCAAAGGCGGCGTGTCACGCTCGGTCTCCCGCAGCGGTAAGTCGGCTGGGGCAGCCGTCCGCTATTCCATGCGCACTTTGACCGAAGTCTTGGGGCCAGAAGTGAAAGCCATCGCCAATGCTGGATGGTCCAGGGGTGCAGGACGCCCGGAACCTGTCGGTGCCGCATTCGTCAACGGCAAAGTCGTGGCGCTGGATCCATATCCATCACTTAGCACGTTCCTATGCCTGGACGACAAAGTGCGCTGGGCCAAGGAGAAGGTACAAGTCCCAGCGGCGTTTTGGTTCACCCAATCTGGCAAGTTCTCAATCCAGGAATGGTCCGAGAAGAAGCGTGAGCGGGTACAAGCGTGCGATGATTTGGTGCAGGTTGGCCCCCGCATCATCGAAATCGAAGATCAGGATTATAAGGATATGCGAGCCGAAGGCGGCGATCTCGCCTGCCTCGCAGATGAACCGCCGAAATCTGGCGTATGCCGCCGCTCCCTGGCCCGCCGTGCAACGTTCCGCACGATCTTCGCGACAGACGCACCAGATATCGCAGCCGACGCCGCCAATGCTGAAGCAGATGGGCCAGAACGTCGGCTTTATATCGTGGCGACGAGCAATAAGGTATCGCTCTATGACGCGCAGATGATGCTGCTGGACCCGGCCTTCTATGGCGATGCGAAAGCCCATTGGGCCGTCAACATGGCCGGGCATACACAAATGGGCATGGTCGCGCGCGGGTTAGCCGATGGGCAGGTGGAGATTGGCAATCTTGATGCCAATATTGCCACGGCCCTGGTTATCACCCCGCAAGCCAAATCAAACTAGGAGCCGCATATGTCTCAAATCCGCCGCGTAACAGCCCCTGGCGCGCCTGAACCAACAGAAAAGCGCTGGTCAAACTGCCTCGTTGTCGGCGACATCGCCTATATCTCAGGCCAGACTGGCAGGGCGGCAGATGGCGGCGGGACAGACGTCAATGGCCCGAATGACTACCTGCAGAGCTTAGCGATCTTCACCAAGATCAAAGCCCTGGTTGAAGCTGCTGGCGGTAGCATGGCGGACATCGTTAAGCTAACCGTATTCGTGACGGATATCCGCCGACGCGAGCAGGTCTGGCAAGCGCGGTCTGAGTTCTTTGAGGGCGACTTCCCATCTTCTTCGCTGGTGGAAGTCTCCAAGCTGGCTGACCCTGCCGTGACCGTAGAGATTGAAGCCATCGCCCATATTGGCTGCTCAAGGACGCTACAATGATTCCTGCTCGCACCTCTGTCGTAACCGGCGGTGGCAGCGGCATTGGCCGCGCCACCGCAAAAAAGTTCGCCAGCATCGGCGATCATGTCATTGTCGCTGACATCAATGATGCCGGCGCTGGTGAGACCAAGATGCAGATTGAGGCAGAGGGCGGCACAGCCTCTGTCCTCCATGTGGATGTAGCAGACGAGCTCTCGGTCACCGCATTGCTGAAAGCGGCAGAACGCATCGGCCCAACAGGCGCGCTCGTGAATTGCGCTGGTATTCTGCAGAACGGCAGCCGCGTTGAGGACATGGAACTAGTTGAGCACGACCGGGTGTGGAACGTGAATTATCGCGGCACATATCTCTGCTGCCGGGCGTTTGGTCCCGTCATGGCGGGGCGCGGCAAAGGGGCGATCGTCAACATTGGCTCCATCGCTGGGTTTGAGATGTTTCCGCTTCCAGCCTACAGCCCCTCCAAAGCCGCCATCCACCAAATCACCAAAGTGTTGGCAGGCGACCTAGGCCCACGCGGCGTGCGGGTGAACGCAGTGGCACCGGGCTTCGTTATGACAGAAGCCCTGAAGGCCCGCGTCGAAGCAGGTGAGCGCGACACGTCAGTCATGGAGGGCCAAAAGCCGCTCCGTCGCATTGTTGAGCCGGACGAGATCGCAGACGCCATTCTGTTCCTTTGCGGTGATGCTGCCCGTGCCATCACTGGCACAACACTACCCGTCGACAATGGCTGGCTTGCGGGCCTCGCCTATACGACCTATGCCGGAAACAAGAAAAACTAATCGTACCCAGGGAGCCTGAAACCCATGCCCGTCGAAGCCAAAGCCGCAGTTCTGCGTGAAACCAATACACCGCTGACGATTGAAACCATCATGGTCGATGATCCAGGCCCCCGCGAAATTCGCGTTAAAACAAAGGCCTGCGGGGTGTGCCATTCAGACCTGCACATGGCTGAAGGCTCCTACCCCTGGAAATATCCAACGGTGCTTGGCCATGAATCTGCAGGCATTATTGAGGCCGTTGGCGACCAGGTGACGGACCTGAAAGTCGGCGATACGGTCATTACCTGCCTTAGTGTTTTCTGCGGTAATTGCGAATATTGCCTGTCCGGCCAGATGTCGCTTTGCGAAAACCCATCCCGCATGCGGTCTGAGAACGAGCGCCCGCGTTTGAGCCAAGGCGACCAGGAAATTTACCAGTTCGCGCAGCTCTCATCCTTCGCGGAACGAATGCTGGTCCATGAACATGCCGCCGTCAAAGTGCGGGATGACATGCCCATGGATAAGGCTGCACTGATCGGCTGCGGCGTCACGACGGGTGTCGGTGCTGTGCAGAACACGGCACGGATTGAAGCTGGGTGCACAGTAGCCGTTATCGGCTGCGGCGGCGTTGGCCTATCTGCCATTAATGGCGCTGCAATCGCAGGTGCCAGCCGTGTGATCGCAGTGGACCTTTCAGCGACCAAGCTGAATCTCGCCAAAGAATTCGGTGCTACAGACGTTGTGAACCCGGCAGACGGGGACCCTGTGAAGCAGGTGCGCAATCTGGTTGGCGGTGGTGGTGTGCATCATGCCTTTGAAGCCATTGGCCTGAAGCAGACGGCGGAGGACGCCTTCCGCATGATCCGCCCCGGCGGCACCGCCACCATCATCGGCATGATCCCGGTCGGCACCAAGATCGAGCTCCATGGGCCGGAGTTTCTGCGCGAAAAGAAAATACAAGGCTCCACCATGGGCTCCAACCGCTTCCGGGTGGATATGCCCCGCTACATCGATTTCTACATGCAGGGCCGCCTGAAATTGGATGAACTGGTCTCCCAGCACATCCAGCTTGAAGACATCAACGAGGCCTTCGTTGAGATGAAGAAGGGCGAGATCGCGCGGTCCGTCATAATGTTCAATTGATCAGCGCATGAAGCATTGCCTCGTCATTGGCGTCGGGCCTGGCACGGGCCTCGCAACCGTCCGCAAGTTCGCGGCGGAGGGCTATCATGTCTCGATGATCGCGCGCCATTCCGGGCGGCTTGAATCGTGGGAACGCGATATTCCAGGCACATCCGGCCATGCTGTCGATATTGGCGATACCGAAGCCTTCTGCGCAACGCTCCGCGAAATCGAAGCGGCGCACGGCACGCCAGATGTGGTCATCTACAACGCAACGCTGGCCAGTCGCGGGACCTATGATCAGATCGACCTGAAGGACTTCGAGCGAAACTTCCGGGTGAACGCTGGCGGATTGCTTGCGACGGCGAAAACACTTGGACCGGGGATGGAGGCGCGCGGATCAGGTGCCATCATCTGCACCGGCAATACCGGGGCAATGCGTGGCAAGCCGGGGTTCATTGGCTGGACCCCCACCAAAGCCGCCCAGCGCATGGTCGCCGAGGCTTTGGCGCGGGACTTGGGGCCGAAAGGCATTCACGTAGCCTATGTCGTGATTGACGCCGTTATCGACATGCCGTTCGCCCGCAAGCGCTGGCCAGACTACCCAGATGATTTCTACGCCAAGCCGGACGACCTAGCCGGCGAGATTTATCATCTGGCGCACCAGCCCAAATCCACCTGGAGCTTCCTCATCGAACTCCGGCCATTTGGGGAAAACTGGTAGGGCTGCGTTTTCGGCGCTGTCCACTATACTTAGCCGCTCACTCCAGTGAAGGACTTGCCCCCGTGCCTGACAGCATTGCGCCCCAAACGACCGAACATGTTGATTGCCTGATCGTCGGTGCCGGAATATCCGGTGTGGCGGCGGCTTACCATATTGGCGAGCAATGCCCGGATCACAGCATTGTCGTGCTGGAGTCTGAGAAAAGCTTTGGCGGCACCTGGTGGACCCATCGCTCACCGGGCATCCGGTCCGACAGCGATTTGCACACGTTCGGCTATCGCTTCAAGCCCTGGATCGGCCCGCCCATCGCGACGGCGGAAGAAATTCTGGCCTATATGGGCGACGTGATCGAAGAAAACGATCTGGCGCAGCATATCCGCTACCAACACAAAATCCTCACGGCCGACTGGTCAGAGGCCGATAGCCTTTGGACGATTGATGCCATCCGCACGGACATTGATGAGCCGGTGCAGTTCACTGCGAATTTCCTGTTCATGTGCCAAGGCTATTACCGCCACAATGAGGGCTTCACACCGGAATGGCCGGGCATGGCGGACTTCAAAGGTACCATCGCCCACCCGGAAAACTGGCCTGATGATCTGGACTATTCCGGCAAGAATGTCGTTGTCATCGGCTCCGGTGCTACGGCGGCGACCGTTGTGCCCGCGATGACTGACAAAGCGGCCCACGTCACGATGCTACAGCGCACGCCCACATATTTCCGCACCGGGCGGAATGCGATTGAGATCGCTGAGGAGCTGCGCGAATTACAGGTCGATGAGACCTGGATTCACGAGATCGTCCGCCGCAAAATCCAATATGAGCAGACGGCATTCACCAAGCTCTGCCGCACCAAGCCGGACGTGGTCCGCCGTGACCTGATTGCCAATATCCGGAATTTACTCGGTCCTGATTTTGATGTGGAGAAGCACTTCGCACCCGATTACCGCCCCTGGCGCCAGCGTATCGCCTTCGTGCCGGACGCGGACCTGTTCAAGCGGATTGCGGAGGGCAAAGCCTCCGTCGTCACCGATCACATTGAGCGGTTCACTGAAGATGGCATACAGCTCAAATCCGGCGAGACCTTGAAAGCGGACGTTATTGTCACCGCAACTGGATTCAATATGAACGCCATGGGCGATATTGGCTTTTCGAAAGACGGCCAGCCGTTTGCGTTCAATGAAACAGTGACCTTCAAAGGCACGATGTTCACTGGCATCCCAAACTTGGCCTATGTGTTCGGTTATTTCCGGGGCAGCTGGACTCTCCGCAGTGAGATCATCGCTGATTTTGTCTGCCGCATACTGAACCATATGCGGGACACGGGTGCGGCAAGCATGCGCCCAGAACTTCGCCCCCATGAGCAGGATATGGAACTCCACTCATGGGTCGACGAAGAGGACTTTAATCCTGGATATCTGCTCCGTGCCAAGGACCTTTTGCCGAAGCGCGGCGAGTCCCGGGACTGGCGGCATACCCAGGATCATTGGCGCGAAAAGGACGAATTCCCAGCCATCGATCTGACCGACGAAGTTTTCCAATATCGCGCCAAATCCCAAAGCAGCGTCGCCGCCGAATAAACTTAGCCGGGCATTTTGTCGAAAGCCTTTAACGCCGGATCGATTGGCGTCGAGGGAATGCGGCTTTGCATGTAGACGTTGACAGCAGGCTTCACGAGATCGGTCTGATCGACCATGCCTGCGCGCAAGCTGATCATGGTCGGGCGGTTTGAATTCCGGCCAAACAGTTGAGAGCCGCAGTTCGGGCAGAAGTGCTTTTCCATATCGGCACCGCTGTCAGCTTTGTGCTTGAAGACCTTGGGCGCACCGGTGACGTTTAGTTCGTTTGGATCAACAAAAATCAGCGTGCCATAAGCAGCGCCCGTGGCGGCCCGGCAATCCTTGCAATGGCAATTCGCCATCATCTTGATATCAACATCACCGCTGAAAGAAATCTCTCCACAGAGGCATTTACCTGTAATTTCAGCCATTGCTTGGCTCCCTATATGGTGCTGCGGGAGACCATGCCGTTCCGTCGGGTCGAAAGCAATGTAGGGGCTACTGGACAATCTCAAGCAAGCGGTCGAGCGAACGCTCGTGATACAGCGGCTCTGCCTCCGCTTTAACGCTGATGCGATTGTGCCAGTAGACCGGCATGCCAAGCGCCATCGCCCCCGGTACATCAGCCGCAGACCCTGCCACGAACAAGACCCGGGCTGGGTCCATATCCATCACCGCAAGCGTTGCCGCATAGGGCTCCGCGCGAGGTTTGTAGAACCCGGCCTCCTCCGCTGTGATCACAACATCGAAGGCGGGGGATACCCGCGCCGCCGCCGCCCGCCCCATCACGATGGAGCAGTTGGTGACGACGCCAAGCTTAGCGCGGCCTGCCAACGCTTCGACCACGCTCACCGCTTCCGGCCAGGGCTGCAACTCCGCCCAGCGGCGGGTGAGTGCGTCCGGTGTGTCTGGCCCGATGCCCGCAGCCATTGCCGCTTCCGCAACAATCGTCTCGTAAGGCCGGTAGACGCCGGCACCGCAGGTCAGCCTGAGATAGGCTTGGCGCCAGCGCATGCCGTCTTCATCGGAACCGGCCACATCATTCCAGAGCGTCCAGCTATCGATGAGCGCCGTCAGCAGGTCAAAAATGACGGCGTCATAGCGCTTACCCATTACAGGGTCGCGCACATGCCGCCGTCCAGGTTGACGGCTGTTCCGGTGATATAGCTGCCGACTTTGGAGCACAGAAATGCAGCTAGGTGAGCGTAATCATCAGCCTCACCAACGCGGCCCATGGGGACGATCTTGCCCATGTCCGCATAGAATTCATCCAGCGGCTTATTGCCTGCCCGGGCTTCCAATTGCGCGCTCTTAATGCGGCCAATGCAGATCGCGTTGACGCGCACATTCTCCGCCGCATAGGCGTTCGCCAAGGATTTCGTGAGGTTGAGACCTGCCGCGCGGGTCAGTGATGTTGGGAGTTGGTTCGGCCCCGGCGCTTTGCCGCCGCCAATTGCTGCATTGATGATGGAGCCACCGCCAACAGCGCGGAAATGCGGGAGCGCCATGCGGCAAAGCCGGACGGCGGCCATGACTTTCAGGTCAAAATCAGCCTGCCAGGATTCGTCGCTAACCGCTTCCAATGACGCCGCCGCAGATGTGCCCGCATTGTTGATCAGGATATCGAGACGTCCGAACTGTTCTATGGTCGCGTTGATCAGGTTCTCGCAATCGGCACCGTCGGATACGTCCGCCCGAACGGCAACGACCGTGCCGCCGCTTTCCTGTGACAGCGTTTGGGCAGCGTTTTTCAGGTAATCTTCCCGGCGCCCACAAATCACGACCTTAGCACCTTCCGCCGCCAACAATTTCGCCGTAGCCCGCCCAAGCCCATCACTGCCGCCAGTGACGATTGCGACCTTATCCGTCAATCCATAGTCAATCATGCATCTTCTCCCTGATGAAACGGTGTTTCCAGTGCTTTAGCATCAGCCAGCAGTGTCCGGTAGCGTCGTGCCCTGACAGACAACAGGAAATCCCGCTATAGGGTTTGGATTCACCGCTATTTCAGCCGGAGCATTAGGCGTGGACGTAATCGACATCGGCTTCGCCGCAAAGCTCGCCAGCACGGCCATGGTCGTGCTGCTTGCTACGCTGATTGCAGAGCGGGCTGGTGCATTTGTCGGTGCGATGATTGTGGCCCTGCCGATTTCTGCCGGTCCCGCATACTTGTTCCTGGCGCTGGATCATGACGCCGCGTTCATCGCCGAAAGCGCGCGCATCAGTCTTGGGGTCAATGCGCTTGTGCCGCCATTTCTTCTGGTCGCGGCAGTGGTCATCCGAAAAGCTGGGTTGGTTGCGGCGCTGGGCGTAGCATTCATCGTCTGGGGCGGTGGTGCTGTTGTTGTTCTGGCGACGGATATATCGCTGATCGGCGCGGTCTTACTCAACATCGTCAGCTTCATCATTTGCCTACCGCTCTCCCGGCCACTTCTGGCACAGCCGCCAGCCCAGGCGCTGCGGCGGGGCTATATCGACATCATCGTGCGCGTGATTGCCGTGATGGCGGTTGTCGGAACGGCGATCATCGTTGGACGGCGGCTTGGGCCGGAAATTGCAGGCATTGCCGCTGTAGCACCGGTGGTTTGGACCAGCCTGACCGTCGTCGTCTACGCACGATCCGGCAGGGCGGCATGCTCTGCAATTTTGGCCAACGGCATAGGCGGCATGATCGGGTTCGCGATGGCACTACCAGCTGTTGCCCTGCTGGCCGACCCAATCGGTTGGCCCCTCGCATTCATCATCGCCCTCGGACTCTGTGTTGCGTGGAGTACAGGCCTTACGTTCGCCCGGCCATATATTCCACTGTACCGTATCGCCAAATAGGCCCATCCTTCTGCCCTCAACATTGGGAGAAGCGGCGTGGATTACTATGACCTTGGGGGCTATTCACGGAAAATCAGCACAAATTCTGATGATGCACAGCTTTGGTTTACGCGCGGCCTGAACTGGTTGTTTGCTTTCAATCATGGCGAAGCGGTCGCCTGCTTTCAGAAAGCGATCGCTGCTGATCCGGCCTGCGCCATGGCCCATTGGGGTGTCGGATACGCAGCCGGGCCGAACTATAACCTGCCCTGGGTCCGCTATGATCCTGCAGGCCGCGCGACTGCACTGACGACAGCCTATGACGCGACGCAGGCGGCCTTAGCTCTCGCTCCCACAGCCACACCAGGCGAACGCGCGTTGATAGAAGCACTGCCGATCCGCCACCCACAGCGGGAAATTACGGATGATGTGGATGAGATGTCCGCATGGGATGTCGCGTTTACGGCTGCCATGCGGAAAGTCGCCGCCGAGTATCCAGGCGATCTGGATATCAAGTCTGTATTCGTCGAAGCCATCATGAACGAAACCCCCTGGCAGATGTGGGATCTGGACAGCGGCACGATTGCCGAAGGCGCTGGTACCGCCGAAGCCCGTGCCGTTCTGGAAGGCGCGTTCGAGGCCATGCCCGCCAGCTGGGATCACCCAGGGCTATTACATCTCTATGTGCACTTGATGGAGATGTCGCCGTTCCCTGAACTGGCGCTTAGAGCAGGCGACCGTCTGCGCCACATGATGCCAGACGCTGGGCATCTTGTTCATATGCCAACCCACATCGATGTCCTCTGCGGTAATTATCACGACGTCATGGTCTATAATCAGCGCGCCACAATCGCGGACCGGAAGTTTCTGGCACGGGAAGGCGCGCTCAATGTTTATGCGATGTATCGCACGCATAATCTGCATTTCACCATGTACGGTGCCATGTTCCTTGGCCAATTCACCCCAGCGCTGGCCGCCGCTCAAGAACTGATCGACACAACCCCGGAAGAACTTCTGCGCATCCCCTCCCCACCCATGGCCGATTTCATTGAGGGCTATATCCCCATGAAGCAACATGTGCTGGTGCGCTTCGGCAAATGGCAGGAGATCATCCAGCAGGAATTGCCGGAAGATCAGGCGCTTTACGCCTCGACAACAGCCATGATGCTCTATGCAAAGTCCGTCGCCCATTCCGCCATGGGCAATGTGGCGGACGCCGAAAGAGAGAAAGCCGCGTTCCTGGTGGCGAAAGCGAAGGTCCCGGAAACCCGGCGCATCCATAACAATCTCGTCGTCGACGTTCTGGAAATCGCTGAGGCCATGTTGGATGGCGAGCTGGAATACCGGAGGGGCAATCATGAGGTCGCATTTGACCACCTCCGCCGTTCCGTTGCCCTGGATGATTCGCTGGCCTATGACGAGCCTTGGGGCTGGATGCAGCCAGCACGCCATGCCCTCGGCGCGCTTTTGATGGAGCAGAACCAGTTTGAGGAAGCGGAAGCCGTGTACCGTGCTGATCTTGGGCTCGACGACACCCTCAACCGCGCCTGCCAGCACCCGAACAATCTATGGAGCTTGCACGGCTTGCATGAATGCCTGACACGCCGGGGCGAGACCGTGGAATCCCGCCTCATCAAGCAACAACTCGACCAGGCGCTTGCCCGGGCCGAGGTCAAAGTCCACGCCTCCTGCTTCTGCCGCCAACAGGCCGCCGCATAGGACATCTAACGCCGCATCCGTGAGGGTCCCCTCGCCCGCCAGAGGGAGGAGAGGGTTCAGAGAGAGGGGGAAGGTGGCGGGACTGACATATCTTTGCCGCTAGCGAGGTGACTCCTACTTCATCCTGCAAAGTGTGCAGTGCCGCAGTCACCCCCCTCACCCTGCCCTCTCCCCCCGTTGGGGGGCGAGGGTTCTATAGGCAGGCTTCCTTCTGCCGCCAACAGGCACCGCTTAGGAACCCTAACGCGGCATCCGTGAGGGTCTCCTCGCCCCCCAGTGAGGGGAGAGGGATCAGGGTGAGGGGGGAAGGTGGCAGAACTGACGCTCCTTTGCCGCTAGCGAGGCAGCCCCTACGTCTTCCTGCAAGGAGCGACGCGCCGCAGTCGCCCCCCTCATCCTGCCCTCTCCCTCCGTTGGGGGGGCGGGGGTTCTATAGGCAGGCCTGTTTCTGCCGCCAAAAGGCCACCACTTCGGAATTCAAATGCGGCATCCGTGAGGGTCCCCTCGCCCCCCAGTTGGGGGGAGAGGGATCAGAGTGAGGGGGGAAGGTGGCGGGAATGACATATCTTTGCCGCTAGCGAGGTGACTCCTACTTCATCCTGCAAAGTGTGCAGTGCCGCAGTCGCCCCCCTCACCCTGCCCTCTCCCCCCGCCATACGCCCATTGGGGGCGGGCGAGGGTTCTAAGGGCGGGCCTGCTTCTGCCACCAAAAAGCAACCGCTTAGCTTACGAAGCTGCAGATGGACAAAGTCCGGCCATGGATTAGGTCCTGATAGCTTTCGCGCACATCGGCGAGGCGCTGGGATTGCCTGTGTTCCACAAAAGCAGCGTCATCGGCGTAAACTTCGTGCAGGTGGACCGCAGCGCTGCCATCGGTCGGGATTAAGATGTCAAACCGTTCGCAGCCAGGCTCGACGGCAAGTGTGCGGGCGGCGTGCGCTCGAATGATGTCCAGGAATGGGTCTATCTGACCTTCCTTCACCTCGAACGCGACAATAACTGCGGTTTTCGCCAAACGCTTTCTCCCTCTGCCGCTGCTTCAGCGGTTCGCCGCATATGCATCAAGCATCGCGTTGGCCTCTGCAGTGCCCATGCGCTCTGCCGGCATGTCACGATCTTCAGGCGCACGGCTAACTTGATCCCGCAATTCCACGGTTGTGTAACGCCGCTTCACAGTTGGATTGTCGCCCGCCATCGCCTGCATGAAACGGGTGCTGTCCCGCCAATCCGCCGCGTATACGAGCCGTGCCATATTGGCCAGGATCATTGTTGCGACACACATGGAACACGGCTCTGCAGAGGTATACATCTCTGCCCCGGAAAGGTCCGTCGTGCCTAAGCGCTTGCAGGCATCCCGGATCGCCTCAACCTCACCGTGGGAGGTGGGATCGTGCAGCGCCACAGCCCGGTTCAGGCCTTCACCAATAATCTTGCCATCCAGCACGACGACGGCACCGTAGGGCAGCGCGCCCTCTTCATCGGCCGCTGAAGCTGCAATCTCAATCGCTCGCGCCATGAAATCTTCCCGGTTCATAGGCCTATCTCCCTGCTGTTTGATGCCTAACCTTATGCCGCCAGCGCGTGCTTCTCTACCCGGAAACACCATGAATTCTTGGCATGCGCAGTCCTTGCTAAGGCAAGCTTTCTAAGAATGCATCAGCGCTCGCCAGATAGGTATCTCGCTTTTCGTCTGACCATCCGCTCAGTGTGCGGTACGGCATCAACAGGCGCGGATTGCCTTGGAGCGTCGCCTCATTCCGGATGAGGAACGCCCAGTACATGGCGTTGAAAGGGCAGGCGCCAGGTCCAGTTTTCTGCTTAACATCATAGGCGCAGTCTTTGCAGAAATCCGACATTCGGTTGATGTAGGCCCCAGAGGCCGCATATGGCTTCGAGGCCATGCGCCCGCCATCTGCAAACACTGCCATACCGAGAGTGTTTGGCATTTCCACCCATTCAAACGCATCAGCATACACAGCCAAGTACCATTGCTCGATTTCCGCAGGGGCAACGCCAGCCAGCAAGGCAAAATTGCCCGTCAACATAAGGCGCTGAATATGGTGTGAATAGGCATGATGCCGGGTGCTATCGATGGCCTGATGCATGCAGTGCATGTCCGTCACGCCGCTCCAATAGAATTCTGGAAGCGGGCGTGACGCTTTCAAGGCGTTCATCGCTGCATAGTCTGGCATCAGTGCCCAATAAATGCCGCGCACATATTCCCGCCAGCCTAAAATCTGACGGATGAACCCTTCCACTGCATTCAAGGGCGCGTCACCGCCTCGCCACGCAGCCTCTGCCGCGACGCATACTTCACGTGGTGATAGCAAACCAATGTTGATGGCCGGTGCGATCAGCGAGTGATAGAGGAACGGCGCGCCTGCCTTCATAGCGTCCTGGTAATCGCCAAAATGCGGCAGCGCGTTTTGCAGGAAATCGTCAAGTGCCGCCAGCGCCTCCGAGCGTGTGACAGGCCAACCGAACGCCTCCAACGTGCCGAAATTTTGGGCGAATTGTTCTTCCACCATCTCGATCACAGCGCGGGTTATCTCATCCGGCGTGAATCGGGCACGGTTTGGGGGCGTGGTTTTGGCTGGCAGACGCTTGCGGTTGTCAGCGTCGAAATTCCAACGGCCACCCTCCGGCTTTCCGTCGGACATCAGGATATTGTGCTCTTCCCGCATCTCCCGATAAAAATGTTCCATGGTCCAAGTTTTTCGGCCCTTAGCCCATTCCCTAAACCGGGTATGAGACGCAAAGAACCTGTCGTCCTGAAGCACCTCCACTGGGACGTTTAGGCCAGTTTTCCAGTCGTCCACCATCTGTTGAACGCGCCATTCGCTTGGCTCCGTTACCGCCACCTTGCACGGCTTGAACCGATCAACAGTCCGCTGGAGTTCACCCGTAAAACTCTCCGTATTGTCTGGGTCGTCCAGGTTCACATATTCGACCCGAATGCCAGCTTCCCTAAGATCAGCCGCAAAGTGGCGCATGGCGGATAGTATAAGCACCAGCTTCTGTTTGTGATGCGGGACGTATTCAGTTTCATCCCGCACCTCCATCATCAACACAGCGTCACGTTTGGGATTGAGCCCCTGAAGTGCTGCCACGTCGCGGGAAAGCTGGTCGCCGAGAACGACGCGAAGAACATCCATATCCTGCACTCACCAAAGCACCTGATCGCCGCGCCAATCAAAAAATCCGCCCGTGGCGTCTGCATCCAATTGGTCAATCACGGACAGCAGATGTTGGGCGGATTGGGCTGGTGTCAGAACATCTAACCCCGCCTTCGCGAAACTATCTGACAGCGGTGTTGCAACTGTCCCTGGGTGCAGTGCCACACACAGCGCATCGGGCGCGCGGCGGGAAAGCTCGATGGCGGCGGTCCGGACGATCTGGTTTAAGGCGGCTTTCGATGCGCGGTAGCTATACCAGCCGCCAAGGCGGTTATCCTCGATAGATCCAACGCGGGCTGACAGTGTTGCAAAGACCGCTTTGCCCATGCGCGGAAGCTTTGGCAGCATGTGCTTCATCAACAAGGCTGGCCCAATCGTGTTGATGGCAAAGGCATGAGCCAGTTGATCCGCATCCAGCGCCCGCCAGGTTTTCTCTGGCATCATACCCTGCCCGTGCAAAAAACCAGTCGCGTCAATGACCAGCCGGACCGCACCAGATTGCGCAGCGACCTCTACCGCATTGGCCAAGCTGGCCTCATCCGTCAGTTCCACTGGAACCGCACTTTGACGACTGAAGCCGTGGACAGCCTTAAACTGGCCTGCATCCTGAAGGGCCGCGAAAAGGGCCGCCCCTATGCCACCAGATGCGCCAAAGACAACCGCGACACCGCCTGATTCCAGTGATTTCAAAGCCGCTGCTCCTACTTGCCGTAATGCCCCGCCACCGTCGCAGAGAGACTGCAATTGCCGATATCGGCGTGTGCGTGGGAAAGTAAATCCCCATCAGCTGACTTAGAGCGCGCCTATGACAATCACAATCCGCCCCGCACGTGCCGAAGACGAATCCCGCTGCCTTGAGCTTCTGTCCATGCTGCGCGGCACGCCGCCAGAGCCAGCATGGGCTAGCGTATTCCGCGCCCTGCTGGATGGTGAGCGCGGCATGGTGTTGGTGGCGGACGAAGCTGGCGTTCTGCTAGGCAGCGCCGCTTTCTCCTTCAATTTGGCGATGCGGTATGGCGGAATTTATTGCCAGCTCGAGGAGTTGATCGTCGACCCTGCAGCGCGCGGCCGTAGTTTGGGCGGGTTGCTTCTTGAAGCTGCGATTGATGCAGCAAAGGCCAAGGGTGCGGCTGAATTTGGCCTCTACCTCATTCCGTCAACAACCCATAACCGTCCGTTCTATGAGAAATATGGCTTGGTAACTCTTGGCGACGAAATGCGCATGCCGCTCGTGCCCGCAAAAGTGACTTGATTGACGCCTGTGCAAATTGCCGCACATACTTTGGGCAGTTGTCGCCGGTAATGGCGCTAACAATTAGGGAGAAGCATCATGAAACGGATTTTGGCGGGCGCTGTTGCGCTCGCGGCAATGGGAGCAGGCTCAGCCGCTCTCGCACAAGATATCAAGATCGGCGTCCTGTACCCGACATCGGGTGGCGGCGCGATCTATGGCGGTCCAGCAATGGTCGGCCACAATCTCGCAGTGGACGAAATCAATGCAGCAGGCGGCATCAACGGTCGCATGCTTGTAACAGTCGCCCGCGATTCAAAGCTGAATCCAGCCGCCGCAGCCTCCGCCGCTAAAGAAATGGTGACGAAGGATGGCGTGGACGTACTGATGGGCGGTCTTTCGTCCGCCGTCGGTCTCGCGATCTCTGAAGTCGCGAAACAGGAAGGTATCGTTTATCTCGCGACCATTCCAAAAACCATTCAGATGACAACCTCTAAGCTGCATCCCCATGTGTTCCGCACATCGTCCAATACGGACTTTGAAGGCGATGCCATGGCGCAACTCATCAAAAAGATTGGTGGCAAGAAGGTCTGTGACATTCAGCTTGATTATGCTTACGGCCACGATCTGGCCGACGGTCTAAAAGCTGCCCTTAAACGCCATGCACCGGATGTGGAAGTCGTTCTCGACCTGCGCCCAAAACTGCGCGCGACGGATTACAACGTGTTCATCACCCAGATCATGGGCGCTGGCTGCGATGTCGTGACGTCCGGTCTCTGGGGTTCCCACTTCGTGGACTTTGCGCAGCAGGCCTCACCGTTCGGTCTGTTTAACAACATCAAAGCCTATATCTCTGGCGGCGAAGTCGCTTCCCACGAGATTGCTGGTAAAATGGGCGACGATTATCCGCCTAATGTCATCTCCAACACCTATGAGCTTTGGTATCACGCTGTGAGCCCTAACCATAAAGTGTTCCAGGAGAAGATTGCCGAGAAATCCGGCACCAAAGAAACGGCAATGTGGCCGGTTCTGTCCTACACCGGCGTGAAATTCTACGCCGAAGCTGTTGCCAAAAGCGGTGGCACTAAGTCTGAAGGCATCATCAAGGCGCTTGAAGGCATGACCATCGACACCCCTGTCGGCCCACGCACCATCAACGCTGCAGACCACCAGGCCAATACTGGCCAGTTCTGGGGCCCAATGGTGAAAAAGGACGGCTTCTCTTACAAAGTGATGGATCCCGTCACCTACATCCCGGCTGAAATCAAGTAAGCAGCCGCGATCTCATAGCGCCCCCCGCCCCGGATATCTGGGGCGGGGGACCGTGATTACTGTTTTAGGAGGGTCGGAGCGCGATGCTCGATCTGATACGCGAATTCAGCCCGGGGCTAGCAATTCTGCTAACCAACCCGCAATTCGCCTTTATTCAGCTTTTAAATTCGATCAGCCAAGGGATGAACCTTTTCATCATTGCGGCCGGTCTTTCGCTGATTTTCGGGGTATTGAAGGTCATCAACTTCGCCCACGGCGTATTTTATATGTTCGGCGCTTATGTCGTTCACACAGTTTTCATGGACTGGGGCGCCCCGTTCTGGGTGGGTGCCATTGCGTCTGCTCTAGCACTTGGCGTCATTGCGGCCATTATTGAGCGCACACTGTTCCGCCAAATTTACGAGGCCGAACATCTGATGCAGCTGCTCCTAACATTCGCCATCGTCCTTATTATGGGCGATCTGGCGAAAGTCATTTGGGGTACAGAACAATATAGTGTCTCCTACCCCGCCAGCCTTAAGGGTGCGACGGACCTGGGGATTACGTTCTATCCATCCTACCGGTTAATGCTCTGCATTATCGGCCCGCTGATCCTGATTGCGCTGTATTGGTTCGCGGAGCGCACCCGCTGGGGCCGCATGACGAAGGCGGCGACCCAGGATCGGGAAATGCTGGCCGCTCTCGGCATCAATGTGCCGTTGATCTACACCAGTGTCTTCATCCTGGGCTCCGCACTTGCCGGGTTTGGCGGTGCGCTGGCCGCCCCATTCTCCAGCCCTGTTCCCGGCATGGACGCAACGTTGATTGTTGAATGTTTTGTCATCGTGATTGTCGGCGGGCTTGGCAGCCTTTGGGGCACCTTTGTTGGTGCCTTGTTGTACGGGCTGGTCTTTAACTTCGGCTCAGTCATCTATCCGAATGGGCAGGATGTGTTCGCGTATCTGCTGTTGCTCGTGGTGTTGCTGATTAGGCCTTGGGGCCTCTACGGCAAGCCGGAAGCGGGAGGGCACTGATCCAATGACGTCTCCTCTCTCAAAAACCGGCATGGCAGCCTGCTTGATCATTCTGATCCTGTGCGCACTCACGCCATTGCTGCAGTCCGACTATCTCATCGATGTTGTAACGGAAATCCTGATCGTCGCGCTGTTCGCCCTCTCGCTGAACATCATCATCGGCTATTCCGGCAATGTGAGCTTCGGGCACGCCGCGTATTTCGCTATTGGCGGCTATGTGAATGCGATCCTGTTGACGACCTATGGCTGGCCACTGTTGCCCTCCGCCGTCGCGGGCGTCCTTGCAGCGACGCTGACGGC
>Ga0181607_10000851_pt1 | contig 26944 bp, 29 predicted proteins | sample 041ome_9_FD_132420 | JGI IMG/M metagenome (GOLD analysis project Ga0181607, IMG submission 132420) | Coastal salt marsh microbial communities from the Groves Creek Marsh, Skidaway Island, Georgia - 041413US metaG (megahit assembly) | ecosystem: Environmental > Aquatic > Marine > Intertidal zone...
CCTTCACAGGAGACGGTAGTACCATAACGTTCGCTCTATCACAAACACCATCCAGCGCTAGTGAGTTAGACATATTCATTGGTGGCCAACGATTGTTGCTCACCAGCGAGGATGGGTCAACCATAAACTACTCTGTGGACGGAAGCACAACGGCAGTGACACTGAGCACGGCACCCGCTTCAGGCACACAGATCAAAATATTACACAAGAAAGGACAGGTCTGGTACACAGGAGCAGATGGTAATCCAGCGGACGGTAAAGGATTACAGGCTTCTACGACTCAACAGGCTAGATTCATAGCGCAAGAGCCTACAAATGCACCTGAATAAATACACTAGATGACACAGCAAGATAATAAACCAACAGAAACAAAAGAAGAGAACAACAAGCCTCATGATAACACGGGTGTTATGATGACAGGTCACATAAAGATTTTCGATCCAGAAACGGGCGAAGTGATCGTTGACAAGAGGAATGCAATACACTATGAGAACATGTCTCAGGCGCTTGCCAACTCATTGGCCAACAAGACCACAGGGTTCGTCCACGAGATGGCTTTTGGAAATGGAGGCACAAGTGTTGACCCAACAGGTATCATCACTTATCTAACTCCTAATTCGACTGGAACCAATGCATCACTTTACAATCAGACATACTATAAAGTGATCGATAATAACTCGGCCACAAACAAGGACACCACACGTAACAAAATGGAAGTGAGACATACAGCGGGCAACAAGTACACAGACATCGTTGTGACCTGTACTCTCGACTATGGTGAACCAACAGGACAAGCGGCTTTTGATAACACCACCGATTTCAATGGAAATTACGTTTTCGACGAGCTTGGGTTGAAGAGTTGGGAAGGAACAGAAAACGGATCGACCAACAAGTTACTGACACATGTGATATTCCACCCGGTACAGAAGTCACTGAACAGACTGATACAGATAGATTACACATTGAGAATTCAGAGTTTAACAACATTCACCGAGACCAGTTCAACAGCACTGTCAACATCAAACACAGTGAGTGGAACAACATCGGGCGGTAACACAGGATACTAATGGCATACACAGTAAACAAGACCAATAGCTCGGCATCACCAAACCAATACACAGTACAAGATGGTGTGGTCAACACACAGACGGACCTATCACTGATAGGTAAGGGATATGCAGGGTATGGAGAGACAATAGCGGAGAACTTCCTCCACTTGTTGGAGAATTTCGCCAACACCACGGCACCAACCAAACCCATAACAGGCCAACTATGGTATGACAGCAGTGACAACAGGTTAAAAGTATACACTGGATCAACATTTACCCCGGCCGGAGGAAACGTTCCGTATCAAGCGACGGCACCTGGTTCATTGACACAAGGTGATCTTTGGATAGATTCAGACACAGGACAACTTTACTTCTACAATGGATCTTCATCTGTGTTGGTTGGACCCCCAAGCTCGACAGGTACCACCAACGGTTTCACTTTTGATACCATACTAGATTCTACGGATACCTCACAGAACATAACCAAATGGTACAACGACGGTAACCTCATAGCGATTATCTCCGAGGACACGTTCACGCCTAAGAGCACACTGACCGGCTTCGCCACAGTGAAGAAAGGTATCACGTTGACCACAGCGATAGCAGACATCAAATTCCAAGGAACAGCCACCGACGCAGACGCACTGGGAGGTGTATCCGCGGACAACTTCCTCAGATCCAATGCTAACGACACATCAACGGGAACTATTTCCATATCCAACGATGGCGGTCTGATCGTGGGGGTCGACAGCGATTTATCATTAGCCGTTGACAGCTCGGGTGCTGTGTTCTCCAACGCAACACAAGACACAGACATAACATTCAAGGTTAACGACGGCGGAACGACCACAACAGTGATGACCATTGATGGTTCAGAGTCGAGGGTGGGGATAGGAACCACAACACCTAGCACAAAATTACAGGTTTCGGGCACTATCACGGCTACAGCGTTTACAGGTGCGTTAACAGGTAGCGTTACAGGTGATCTAACAGGCAATTTGACCAGCACAGGTGCCAATACTATGGGCACACTGACAATGGGAGGAACTTTAACATCTAAGTCTATTGTTCCTGACACCACACTAACCTATGACATAGGTTCCAGTGGTGCGAAATACAACACGGTGTACGCCAAGGCTACGTCGGCGCAGTACGCTGACTTGGCTGAGATCTACGAATCCGATGCGGAGTACGAAGTAGGAACGGTGGTGATCTTTGGCGGCAAGAAAGAGATAACGATTTCAAAAGAGGGCAACGACATAAGAGTGGCAGGTGTGATAAGTGAAAATCCAGCCTACCTAATGAATTCAGGCGCGACGGGTCTACCCGTGGCACTAATGGGTAAGGTAAAATGCCGGGTGGTGGGACACATCAACAAGGGAGATATGTTGAGCACACATCCAACACACAACGGTGTTGCCAAGAAGACACATGATCCACAGGTGGGAGAAGTGATAGGAAAAGCGTTAGAAGACTACGATTCGGAGGAAATAGGCACAATTAATATTGTAGTGGGAAGGTGCTAAATACACACAAATGGCGTACGTAATTAACAAAACAGACGGGACAGTAGTAACAACGATCACAGACGGGACGGTGGACAACACTACCTCGTTGCAGTTGTTTGGTAAATCATATTCAGGTTTTGGAGAGGGTCTAAATGAGAACCTTGTTAAATTATTAGAGAACTCGGCTTCAACCGCGGCACCCAGCGCACCTCTAAGGGGTGAGTTATGGTTCGACACTAGCACAAACCAGATAAAAGTTTATGATGGCACAAGTTTTGAGCCAACTGGAGGTGCCAGGGCAAGTTCAACAATACCAACTTCTCCTTCAGTAGGAGATCTTTGGTTGGATTCCACTAACGATCAGGTTTTCGTATACACTGGAGATTCTAGATCACATCAAATCAATGACAGGTGGGAACTGGTAGGTCCAGCCTTCACGGCAGGACAGACAGAATCAGGGTGGAAGATTGAAACACTAGCAAGTTCGGGAGGTAACAAAGTTGTTTCTTCGATGTACGCAGGTGGTACAAGAGTAGCGATTTTATCAAAAGAAACATTCACGCCGTCTGTCTCTCAAGCAGGTTTCTCACAGATCAAAGCGGGAATCACATTGAATTCAACATTAGGATCGGTTTTTGAAGGATCAAGCACACAGGCTTCGGCTATCGATGTTTCTTCCACAACAAATACATCAGCAACAATTATCGCTGGAGGAAATTTCTTAAGGGCTGATGCGTCAGACACTACCACAGGTTCTCTTACAATAGATAATGACACAGGATTGATTGTAGGTGATTCGCAAGAATTCAGTATTTCAGTTTCCAGCAATGACGTTACGCTGGCGCAGGCATCACAAGACAAAGACATTTTGTTTTCAGTGAACACTGGTGGAACTCCAAAAACTATAATGACCATGGATGGATCCACAGGTGACATCACAATCAACGGAAACTTAAACATCACAGGTGAATACAATTCATCAACATCAAACATTTCAACGTACGACGATGCTTTCATCAAGGTAAATTCCGGCAACAGCGAAGTGGATGCGGGTCTAATAGTTGAAACATCAGACACAGATGACGCTAGAATCTTCTATGACGTATCAGAAAACCACTGGACGGCAGGTGAAGGCGGAACATACTCACAGGTGATTAGATTGGCGGACGCGGTAGCGGACGGCAATGCCAACAAGGAAAAAGTATTAAAGACATCAGCGGCTGGTTTAATAACTGTAACAAACATAAATTTAGCGGCTGTTGGCTCGGCAATAACAACATCAGACACTGGGAGCATTAGTGTTCCAACCATTGGACAGGTTGCAACGTTTGGTAATCTATGGAGTGGATCAGCGAAGACTGTTTCAACCTCATTACCAACAAGCGGTGACGGCAATGACGGGGACTTCTGGTTCGTAAGGGAGGCGTAATCCCATGCCATTAATTACAAAGACCTTCGATTACACAGGTCAATTTCAAATAGCAGAGCTACCACCTGGAGCAAATACCCTAACCATGCACTTATGGGGCGGAGGGGGAGGACCCGGTGGAGCAGACACTCAGGGTAGTGTCGCAGACGGTGCCGCTGGACACTATGTCACTGTGACAGATTTAGATATATCAGCATACGCAGGCAATAAATTAATTGGTGTTGCGGTCGGTGGTGGTGCAGAATCCGGAGGTTCGGGTGGAGAAACCGACGGTGGTAGAAACGGAAAAAGTTTGACAGGTTATTCGGGTGGTCAGGGTGGAAGCTCAGGACCGATCGGATCATCAGGTTCCGGCGGTGGTGGCGGTGGAGCCACTACAGTGACATTATTCGAAGATGGTCAGGCCGCGGACAATATTAAATTAGCCATTGCAGGTGGCGGCGGCGGTGGCGGTGGAACAGGAGCCGCATCACGTGGCGGAATAGGAATCAATAGTAATTCAGCGACAAGCAACACACCAGGCACTTTGGGAGAGAACGGCGCAGGCCACTCCGGAGACGGTGGTGGTGGAGGTGCTGGAGGTGGTGGAGCCAACGGAGGCAAGGGCGGTTCAGGTGCCACAGGTGACGCAGGTGGTTTCGGAGGCTACTCGGGATCCAATTTGGTACCCTCGGGAGGTTCAGAAGACAACGGATCTGGTCTAGACCCAGGAGGCACAGGCAGTGTTTACTACTCGGCTGGTGTAGCCAAAGGTGGCAGGAGCGGTAGCGCCGGAGGTCCAGGAAGGGCTGTTTTAATATTCAACGTACCATCGGAAAGCAAGTACAAAGTAGCCAGTGAGTGGAAATCATTTGATTCCATTTTGGTCAAAGTATCAGGTGCATGGAAACACATAAACTCAGGTTTTGTAAAGGTAGGTGGAGTATGGAAGGCCATATTCACTTCAGACATCTTGTTCAATGGCAATTCAGCACAGTTCGGAAACGCAATAGGAGGCGCGACATCGGGCACGGAAGGTTCAGGGGGTGTTCCAACGGTCGCGAACATTCCACCACAATCAGGAGGCGAGGGTGGAGGTTTTATCCCAATAGCACCACAACCAGCTGTGAGACACAATCCGCACACAGTCAGCGGATACAGTCTGGCGTCGGTGGCAACATCCTCATATGGACCACCTATTGGAGGTGGCACCAGTTGTTTTGTTGCAGGCACTAAGATTTCAATGGCAGATGGCACAGAAAAAAATATCGAAGATGTCGTGGTTGGTGATGAAGTGAAAGGACACAACGGAACTAACACAGTTATAAAATTAGATTGGGTACTTTTGGGTGATAGGAAGTTGTACACATTCAATGACAGTGAACACTATTTCTTTACATCAGAACACCCATTCCTGACAGAACAAGGTTGGAAATCGGTCAAACCGGAGAAAACCAAAGAGCGTGATGGTGTCGAACTTTACAATCAGTTAAAAGGTGCGTTAGAAGTAGGTGATAAACTTGTGACAGGCGATGGATTATTCGAGATCACAAACATCAAATCGAAAGAAATGAATGATCCCGAGATGCCTTTATACAACTTCCATATTTCAAATGACAAATCATATATCGCTGACAACTATGTTGTACACAACAAAGGTTGTTTCCTGGCAGGCACGCCAGTCACAATGGCAGACGGAAGCACAAAACCCATCGAAGAAATAGAATTAGAAGACAATGTTGCAGTTGGTGGATACGTGTTCGCGACTGGTAAATTTATAATCAATGATCTGCACGATTACAAAGGCATAAAAGTTGCAGGGTCGCACATGGTGAAGGAAGATGGTGAATGGAAATCAGTTAGTGATAGTAAACACGGTAAATTAATTGATAAAGGCAATAATATTGTTTATGTTTTTGGTTGTGAGAACAGAAGAATACAGATCAAAGATACTTTATTCACTGATTATTTTGATGGATTTGCTCAAGAAGGACTCAAAGCATTAGGTGAAAAATATTTTTCAGAGTGGAGAGAACACGCAGACGTAACTGAAAAAGATATCGTAGAAATTTCGGATAAATCATAGTATAATTACTGCATGGAACATAGAAACTGGAGTTTAGACCAGGATTATCCTATTCTGGTAAAATGGTGGAATGACTGGGAGTTCGGTGTCGTGCCCAAGGAATGCCTACCACCCAACGGCATCATGGTGGAAGAAGAAGGTATACCCGTGTGCGCTGGCGGACTGTACATAGGAGAGGGCACACAGTTTGGTTTCATGGAATGGATAGTCACAGATAAACACGCAGACCAGAGGTTGGTGCACAGGGCACTGAAGAAATGCATAGACAGTATAATGCAGTTCGCACGGGACAAAGGACTAAAGTTGGTGTACACCGCGACAAAAGAGCAGGCACTCCACAAGAGATACCAGAAATACCATCAAATGGTGCTCACAGAGAGCAATGTGAAGACGTTCCTGCGTGACCTAGATGGCTCATATTCCCGGGATTTAACCTGGATATCAGACGATGAGCAGATCAAAAAACATAATAAATAAGCATAAGGAGTATCAAAAATGGCGACAAAACAAGAAGTAGCAGATTATATCAACACATTTGACATGGAAGAAGAACTATCATGGGACGAAAATGCATACGTCCAGGAAAGAATAGATCCTAAACTCGCAAGTATATTAATTAAAATTGTTGGTGATGTAAGTTGGCTTGTGGAAATCAGAGATAACCTACCAAGGGAATAATAAATGGCTTACAAGATAAACAACACATTCGGGACCTTGTTGGTCACACTGGCTGACGGTACGATAGATGTGGCCACAACAGATCTCACATTAATTGGCAAGGGCTATGCTGGGTTCGGTGAGAAACTGAACGAAAACCTAATCAAACTCCTAGAGAATTTCAGTAATACTTCAGCACCCACTAACAAGCAACAGGGTCAGTTGTGGTACGACAAGACCAATCACCAGATCAACGTTTACACTGGATCAAAATGGAAACCGGTTGGTTCGACCACGAACTCTGCAACACAGCCGACTAATGCTGTGCAGGGAGACATGTGGCTCGACACAGCCAACACGCAGTTGTACGTCTACACCGGATCCGCATGGACTCTGATCGGTCCAACAACAGTGGCGGGATCTGGAGTCACACAGGTGATCACGGAAACGGTGCAGGACAATACCGGGGTCAACAGAGGAATACTAAAATTAGTAGCGGAAGACACGGTGGTGGGAGTGATCTCGTCATTGGCATTCACACCCAGCTCAACAGAGACCAATGGATCAGCACTGATCACGGCAGGATTTGCCACGGTGGCACAGGGCATACAACTTTCATCATCGGTGGCCTCGGCCAAGTTCAGGGGAACCGCAACAGATTCAGACGCACTGGGAGGAATAGCCGCGGCCAACTTCCTACGTTCAGATGGTGACGACACCACAACAGGTAAACTGATCATACAGAGTGACACAGGATTGGCGTTAGGTGCGGGGCAGGACATCACAATGACCCTGAGCAGTGACGATTTCACCATAGCACAGACCACACAGGACAAGGACATCATATTCACGGTCAACGACGGGGGAACAACCAAAACCCCAATGACCATACAAGGATCAACCGGTAGGGTGGTCTTTGACAGCGGGGCCATAAATGACCTAGTGGTCAATGGAAATCTTGAAGTGAAAGGCACACAGACAATAGTGAACACCTCAACACTTTCCGTAGAGGACAACATAATAGAGCTCAACAGGAACATCTCGAGTGCGGCAGGAATGCCCAACTACACGGGACTGAAAGTAAACAGGGGTGAATTATCCTCTTCCACCGAACAGAATCTATACTGGGTCTGGGACGAGACTTTTGCCGACGATGGCTCTACCATATATGGGAACGCGGGCGGAGCCTGGACGGCATTTAAAGCGTCACAGACCGACACGGAACTGGAAGCACCAACTCTAGTGGATTTGAGGGCAAACATAGTTCATGCAACATCTACAGCGGCACAGTACGCTGATTTGGCTGAGAGATACGAGACCGACATACCACTCGAAGTGGGAGATGTTGTGATACTGGGTGGACACGCGGAGATAACCAAGTGTGAAAAAGAGATGGATGACGCTGTTTTTGGCGTTGTGTCAGAATCCCCGGCGTTCCTTATGAACGCACAGGCGGGCAACAATGATTCACATCCTATGATAGCGTTAAAAGGACGGATTTCAGTTAAATTACGTGGTACGGGCAGAGCAGGAGACCGCATAGTGAGTGCTGGAAACGGTGAGGCCCGGGTGGCAGATCTAGAGGAATGTACCGCTTTTAATACCCTAGGAAGACTAATCAAGGATAAATACAACGTAGAAACAGCACTGACAGAGTGCGTGATAGGAGTTAAATAGTTTTATGGCATACACAGCAGGTGATACAATTTTAGATGATGAATATAATGCGTTCGCGAACAGTTCGAGTTCACCATACGGATACAACCATTTCGCAGGCACAGGATCTTTAGAGTACGGTCTTGGACAGTCGGCGATTTCAACGGTAGCCGCGGGCAACACCATAACCGCATCACAGTGGAACTCACTGTTCACAGGTTTGTCTAATATCTCTAACCACACCAATGTGGCACTGACCTCCACCGCGGCGGTCTCGGCCGGTGATTCAATCGCCATCAAGTCAGCACTCATAACGGATATCGCGGCAATGGCGAGCCAGATAGCGCAAGGTTGTCCAAACGCAACAGCACTGAGCACATCAGCGGCACTGCAGACAGCGACCACCGGATCGGAAGGATGGGACAACACGGCAACGCAGGAAATTTCTGTAACATTCTCCAGCGCGGACCAGATGAGATGGTTCTTCAACGCTGGCGGCAAGATTAGGTTCGTGGTCACAGCAACAGCATCATCAGTGAGTGCCAAAGACACAGCATTCGTGGCACTGGGCACTGGTATTGGTAACCTCGACATAGGCTCACAGGCTACCACAAGATCCAACTCAGGACAGTCCCTGACCACAGATGGATTGGCCAATGGTTTCTATGACCTGAGCACCAGTTACACGACCCTGATCAAACTCACACAGAACAGTTACGCGGCCTACAACGCGAACACTCTCGAGATACAGGCCAAACTCAACGCGGCACCGGGCACAGCGACAACGATGACCATCAAGATGATAGCGGCGGACCCAGCGGCGGACACACAGTACACGTCGGGCAACATAAGTGGGGTAGCCACTGATGTCAAGAACACACCGAAAATGGTATCCACGCTGTACAGCATCAACCCAACCACGGCCGAGGGACTTAGTCCGGTTTACACACCGAGCACGAGCGCCGTAGTCTCGAACACGACTACTTAAACTTAATATTTTTCCCCGATTGATCTTGGGCCATAATTATGTTATAATTGTGGTATGAACATAGATCAACTCAAAGAAATTTCCAAACAGAGTTACGACGCTAGCCTGCAGAAGGCCAACGCGCTCAAGAAGGCGGAGTCTGACCAGATATTGGTCTACAAAAATCACATCTTCCGTGCGGACGCCGAGACCATATGTTTTGTGAGGACAGTGTCAGAAGGCAAGGACAGTTTTTTCATGCTCGATTCTAACTCGAACCCTGTGGAGATTAAGGAACCTGTTGAGTTCCTTAAACTCTTGTTACAAAGAAATCAATCTGCACTTAACACCTATCACCAACTGTACCAGAATATAAAAAACAGAAAGGCGTGATGACCAAGGGAGTTCTGCTTTACTGTTTTGACACACCCCAAGTGAGTTACAGCAAGATCACAGATCGTTGCATATCACTGATAGAACGCAATCTCGGTCTTCCCGTGACTGTTGTCACTGATGCTGACACCAAACTCAGGATAAAGTCTAACTGCGATACACGTGTTGTGGATATAGAAAAAGGCAACACAAAGTTTTCTAAGCCTTGGTACAACCTCGAGAGACATCTCGCATTCGATCATTCTCCCTATGACCGCACGGTGGTCATGGATGTGGATTATTTTTGTTATTCCGACAAAATATTAAGATTGTTGGAATCGGAAAATGATTTCCTGGTGCATAAAAATGCACATGATGTCATGCACAGAGAGGTCATGCGATATGACAGGGAAGCCATGCTTGATTTGGTTTGGGCCACTGTATTAATCTTTAACAAAACTCCTCGAACCAGGGCCATATTTGACACAGTCAAATTAGTAAAAGAGAATTATGTGCATTATTGCAATCTATATAGGATCACGTACAAGAATTTCCGTAATGACTATGCGTTTGCGATTGCCTTGAATCAGATAAACGGACATAAGGAATATGATGTGATACCTGACAGCATAGCCACCGTGCCCGCCGACGCCGAAATACTAGAGTTGGACGACAACAGGGCAGTGATTCGATGCAATGATAAAACAATATCATTACAGGATCAAGATCTACATTTCTTAAACAAGGATGTGGCCTATGTCTAAGGGATTCGTCTGGTTTTGCCAGAACAGTAATGACACCGACTATTCTAGACTTTCTTGTGAGTTGGCAAAGACCATAAAAAAGCATAATAAAGAAAACAATGTATGTGTCATAGTAGACCAAGAGAGTGTTTTCCAGAGCGAATATGTAGACATAGTCAAGGTTTTATCAAATGATGATGCCCATGGACATCAAAAAAAGTTCGCCAACGAATACAAAGTTTTCAATCTCACACCGTTCACCCATACGATAAAACTCGAGGCCGACATGTTATGGAACAGTTGCACCGATTGGTGGTGGTACTATTTGTGGCAACACGATCTCGTTTTTTCTGTTGATTGCTTTGATTACAAAGAACAGCGTGTGGAGGACAAGGAGTATAGGCCTTACCATAAAAAGAATTTCTTGCCTAACATATACAACGGAATGACCTATTTCAGACGTAGCATGTTCGCTAAGAATTTTTTTGATACATGTGAAGCAATAGTTAAAAATTGGAAATTCGTGAAAGAGAATCTTTTGATAAATTGTTTTGACGAGTTGCCAACGACAGACGTGGTGTATGCCCTTGCTTATAGGTTAATAGACTCCACGGGTGAACAACTTTTAGATTACCCATGGTTCAAGTTCATACACAACAAACCCGCGATCCATAACAAAAAATACAGGTGTGATCCGCAAAATTATTACTATCCCATGAGGATAGATGATTCTGTGTTCTTTGGCGAAAAGAGAATTACTGCGCCACTACACTATTTTTATAAAAATTTCTTGGAGGTGTTAGATGCAAGAACTGTTTAAGGCACTGGATATTCTAAAAAACAGCAAAGTCAAAAAACATTTCGTAAAGATACAAGGTAAGGAAGTTGAAGTATCAATGCAGGAAAAGATAGAGATCACTAAAAATGGTGAAAGTAACTACAGACTAAAGGGAATGAAACCTGTCAAAGTTGAACCTAGAATAGACATGACTGTGTTTCCTGAGATAGAGAATTTTACATCAGATCCGTACTGGCCATCGGAAAGTTTTATATGGAAAAAGTAAGAATCACAGATTTAGATTTTGTGTTCATTAGTTTTAACGAGCCCAACAAGGAGTACAATTATGCTGACCTTTTGAACAAGGTGCCATGGGCCAAGCGTGTTGATGGCGTGGTGGGATTTGACTCGGCACACAAGGCGGCGGCGGAACTAGCGGAGACCGAATTCTTTATAAGTGTTGATGGTGACAACATAATAGATGAAAGTTTCTTACTTCAAACATTAGATTGGTCAAAGACGGACAGGAAGGCAGTTCATAGATGGAGAGCAAAGAACAACATAAATGGATTGGTATATGGCAACGGTGGACTTGTTGGATGGGACAAGGAAACGTGTCTAACGATGAAGACACACGAAAATGCCGAAACTGAGGAAAACAAAATAGATTTCTGTTGGGGGGTGCCGCATGAGAACCTGCACAACTGTTACTCGACCACCGTGATCAATACCACACCACAACAGGCATTCATAGCAGGATTCAGGGAAGGGGTCAAGATGAGCACTGATAAGGGCAAACCTATTCTACCCAAAGACTTTCAAAAGATATGGCCATCTAACCTCCGTACTTTGGTCACATGGTGTACCATAGGTGCCGACGTAGAGAACGGCAAGTTTGCCATGCTGGGCGCCAGGATGGGCAGTTTCTACACCGTGGTCGATCACAAGAACTACGACTTCGACGTGAGTGACCTCAACGGGATGGCCGACTACTTCAGCGCCACAGTACAACCAGAGAACATAGACCGGGAGTTGGAGATGTTCGGCAACAGCCTGAGACAGCAGTTGGACATGCCCATAGCGGAGTACGATGAAGGCGAGAGTCGGTTTTACAGGTTCGTGATGCCTGAACACGTCAACAGGGGAGTGCAAGATCGTGAGTACAAGTGATTACAAACAGGATGCACTGAAAGCCAAGGACAAGTTGGCGGAGGTGTCACCCACCATGTGCCTGGCCAAGTGGAACCAGACGTCACTGCACCTGCCTACGGGATTGACCAACTCATGCTACCATCCACCACTGCACGAGATGGACGCGGAAGCGGTGAAACTGAATCCAGCCGCACTGCACAACACACAGGAGAAACTGGCACAGCGACAACAGATGCTCCGAGGGGAGAAACCCGCAGGTTGTAGTTACTGTTGGAACATGGAGAACACAGGAGAGATGTCAGACAGGCACTACAGGAGCGGTGAACCATGGGCCATGCAGGACTTCGACGACATCAGGAAGAACCCCATAAACGAACACTGGACACCCAGGTACGTGGAGGTCAACTTCAACCACGCTTGTAACTTCAAGTGTAGTTACTGTTCGCCACAGTTCAGTACAACATGGGGCAAGGAGATCGACAGGTACGGTGAGTACCCTACCACACCTCCACACAACGCGCCCGAGCACTTCCAGGGTCGCAGGAGTCCCATACCCAACAGGGAGTCTAACCCATACGTTGACGCTTTCTGGAAGTGGTGGCCAGAACTGTATAAGAACCTCAAGCACTTCCGCATGACCGGTGGGGAGCCCATGATGGATCACAACACCTATCGGGTGCTACAGTACATAATGGACCATCCCAAGCAGGACCTACATCTCAACGTGACGTCCAACATGTGTCCAGCCGACGAGAAACTAAAAAAGAAGTACTTCAACATGGCACAGAACATCTGCATGGAGGAAAAGGTGGAACACATGATGCAATTCGTTTCGGTGGACGCCTTCGGCAAACGTGCTGAATACATCAGGCATGGGTTGGACTTCGATCGCATGATGGCGAACGTGGAGGAATTCCTTGATCGCATTCCTGTGCGTAACTCAATAACGTTCATATGCACCTACAACAACCTGAGTATTACTAGTATGGACAAATTACTGGAGAAGATATTGGATCTGCGTAAGAAATATAGCAAGACATACCAGCGTGTGTGGTTTGATGTGCCACTGCTACGCCAACCCGCGTGGCAACAGATCACACTACTGCCTGAGAGTTACCAGAGCATCCATGAAGCAAACATAGAATACATGGAGGCCAACTCCGGCGAGTCAAACGGGCTACACATATTCAAGGATTTCGAGATCCAGAAGATGCGACGCAATCTCGCTTATTGGCGCGAGAACGCGGACGCAAGTACGCAAAATAAAAAAAACTTTTACGCTTTCTTTAACGAGCACGATCGCAGACGTCTCACAAGGTTCCTCAACACCTTCCCTGAGATGGAGGAGTTTTGGGAGGAGTGTAAGAACGCATGAACGCAATAGCACATGGATGTAGTTTCACTAGATACTTTTGGCCATGCTGGCCAACATTTGTGGAATGGTTCACGACGTACAATGTAGTGAACGAAGGTGAACCAGGGAGCGCCAACGAAACAATAGCGAGGAAGGTGCTGAACTCTGCACACAATGATCCGAAACACATCTACATCATGTGGAGTGATACAAACAGGTACGAGGTTTGGTCCGGGAATGGGTTGATCAAGACAGGGGGTCATCCGGAACCAAAACACCACAAATATTATGTCAAACATTTCCTTCACGAAGGAAAAAATTTGTACAATACGTTAGAAAAAATATTGCTTGTACAGACTTATCTAGAAAAAAAGAAAATTCCATATACTATGATGACATGGAAAGGTGATATAATATCTGACCAATTTGACATTCACAAGGACATAGATTGGACTAAGTTTGTTTTTTACAAAGACACAAAGGGCCTGTGGGAATACGCTGAGGAAAATTTTGCTGAGTACTATCTTAAAGGTGAATTACACCCACCGCCCATAGCACACTATCACTGGGTCAAGGATATAATGTTCAAGAGTGACATCCTCTGTCCAGAAAACGAATACAATAAACTGAAAGATTACTTCAAAGGAAAAGATGGACGATCTCGAATATAAGAAAAAGATACTAGACACGAAGAGTGCGAGCTTCTGCGGAGCCAAATGGTACAACGCCACGATATGGCTTGGTAGCGGAATGACCACGAGCTGTCACCATCCATTACCTCACAAGATCGATCTTGAAGAGATCAAAATCAATCCTAGTGCCATACACAACACAAGAGAAAAGAAGGAACAGCGCAGACAGATGCAGTCAGGTGATAGGCCTGCGGGCTGTGAGTACTGCTGGAAGATAGAGGACATGGGCAGAGATGCCATAAGTGACAGGGTATACAAATCAAAGATATTCACGAACGAGGATTTGGACATCGCGCACAGGTTAGATCACAATATAGATGTGAATCTAAAGACACTGGAGATAGCATTTGATAGGACCTGCAATTTTGCCTGTACATATTGTAATCCTCAATTCAGTTCCACGTGGGCTAATAACATAAAACAGCAAGGACCATACACAGGACTACAATCAGATGGGAGGAACCACTTCACACATACACATGATTCTGCGGAACCATATAAGAAGGATGAGACCAATCCCTATGTGGAGGCATTTTATAAGTGGTGGGAAAGTGATTTACATAAGAGTCTAGACGAACTGAGGATAACAGGCGGAGAACCCATGATGAGTCCCAACCTGTGGAGACTGTTGGATTGGATAGAGATACAGGGAGACAAGATGAATCCTAATATGCGTATTGCAATAAATTCAAACCTAGGTGCGAAGCAGAGCATCATTGACCGATTCAAGATGAAATTAAAAGGATTTAAAAATTTTCATCTCTATACAAGTTGCGAAGCCACATTTAATCAGGCAGAATATATAAGGGACGGATTGAACTACAGTGAATGGTTCTCAAATTTGTTACACATGATGGTGGATAAGGTTCCTTCTGAAATTCACGTCATGGCGACTATTAATGCATTGTGTCTCGAATCACTACCAGAATTTTTAGAAAAAATGGTCTGGTTCAAAAATGCCAGCAAGGTGTATGGAAGCAGTATGAACTTCACTCTCAACATCCTAAGATTTCCTAGTTTTCAATCTCCACTAGTGTTGCCGGATGACCTTAGAAATAAATTTAGAGGTGATCTCGAAAAGTTCTTAACTAGTAATAGCAAATGGCTGGAGGGCATGGAGATCAATCAAACACAGCGACTGATAGATTACCTAAATATTGTTAAAACACCACACGCGGGTGCGGCCACACAGGAGAAACTACAGCAGGACTTCAAGGCTTTCTACAGTCAATACGACAAACGCACAGGAAGGGACTTCGAGAAGACTTTCCCAATAATAGGAGAATGGTATCGTGGCATATGATTACGGAGCCAAGGAGCCCGAGAAACTAAAGATAAAAGACATGACGGATCGACAGAAGGAATTGCTGATAGACAGCGACACATTCTGCATGATGCCGTGGTTGCACATCCATGCCTTCCCAGACGGCAGGGCTTATCCTTGCTGTTTCGCACTCGATAGTTACCCAGTAGGTGACCTGAACAAGAACTCAATGGCAGAGGTGTTCAACAATGATGAGATGAAAGGTATTAGGAACAACATGTTGACCAACAAGACTAATAGGCATTGTGGCAAGTGCTACGATCAAGAGAAATCAGGATTCTTCAGTTTACGACTTAGTTCAAACAAACACTTTGGTCATAACATAGGTATGGTGGACAACACCCAGACAGACGGTACAGCAGATTTTGTCATCAAGTACTGGGATATACGTTTTAGTAATTTATGTAATCTAGCCTGCAGGAGTTGTGGCACATGGTTCAGTTCAAACTGGTATGAGGATCACAAGAAGTTGACCGGTGCACCACCCAGTCACGCCAAGATAATGCGCGTGGGACGTAACGGAGATGATATTTGGAATCAGATGCTGGAGCAGTTTGATCACGTGGAACAGTTCTATTTCGCAGGTGGCGAGCCCATCATAATGGAAGAACATTACAGGATATTGAAAGAACTGGACAGGAGGAAGATGTACCATGTGAGACTGATATACAACACCAACTTCACCAAGACGAAATTTAAGGACATTGATGTTCTGCAATTGTGGAACAAATTTGATTCCGTGTCAATAGGTGCCAGCCTTGATGCAGAAGGCAAGCGTGGCGAGTTGATGCGTAAAGGTACCGTCTGGGATGAAGTGGTTGCAAACAGAAAAAGGATGCTAGAAGTATGTCCGCAGGTAGATTTTTACATCAGTTCCACGGTGGGATTGATAAATGCATTACACATACCGGATTTCCACAGGAATTGGGTGGATCAAGGTCTGCTTAAACCACAGGATTTCAATTTCAACCTACTTCAGTTTCCATACGCTCAGAGGATAGATCTATTGCCTCAGACATACAAACAAAAAATAAAAGAGAAATATGAAAAGCATCTTGAATGGTTACGTCCTCTTGACAATTTAACCAGGGCCACTAAAGGTTACGAGTCGGGTATTGATTACATGATGAGAAGAGACAACTCTAAACACTTGGAACAATTTAAAGACACTATGAGAAAAATGGATGTGATCAGAGATGAAAACATGCTCGAAGTATTTCCGGAACTACAGGAGTTGTATGAAAAGGATTAAGCCCAGTGAAGGTAATAATACTTTCTGTATGGCACCATGGACGCACACCTATCTTAGTCCGCAAACAGAAAGACGGATGTGTTGTGCATCTAGAGAACCAGCACAGAGCTTTAAACAGTATATTGACACGGGAAACGATGCGAGAGAGTACAAACCCCTGACACTGAAAGAACACTGGAACTCAGACCACATGCGTTCTGTGAGACTGCGTATGATGGCAGGTGAAGAACTACCAGAATGTGAGGTGTGTGATCATAAACTCCTCAACACTGATGTCTATAGATCATACTGGAACAGATTGTTCCAACACAAGATAGACGAGGCATTTGAAAAAACCGACGAAACCGGTGCAACCACGATGTCTACGATAAGTTTCGATTACAGATTTAACAACTTATGTAACTTCAAATGCAGGATGTGTGGAGACATGCTGAGTTCCAGCTGGGAAGCAGAAACACGTAAACATAAAAATTGGACAGCAGAGTCTAAACCATGGATGGCATCACCATTACGGGAGCAAATTAAAAAATTTCAAGACACACAGATTGTACAGGAGTTCATCGATTCTGTCGAAACCAAACAAATTAGGGAAATATACTGGTGTGGAGGGGAACCGTTGATGTGGGACATGCACTGGAATGCCATGGAGAGGATAATAGAGCTAGGATTCGCCAACGAAGTGTATGTGAGGTACAACACGAATCTAAGCAGGACGTCCTTCGGTGATTCAAATCTCTTCGACCTATTAAGACATTTTAACGATTGGCAGGTCTGTGCGTCAATGGATGGTACAGGCGAGATAGCAGAGTACATAAGAGATGGATTGAACTACGAGCAGTGGTTATGCAATTTCAAAGAAGGACTCGCGGTTTCTACGAACCCAAGGCAGATGAGGTTGGATTTCACAATAACCCTTTTAGGTTTGTTAGAACTGAAAAACATGTTTGATCTAAGTCAAGAGTTGGACACAGAAGTATTAACCAAGGTGATGTTCACCTTTAGCAAAGACGAAATATTGAGTCCACTGTCGTTACCCAAAGAATTACTGCATAGTATTATTGATGAAGCGTTGGAGTATATGGAGCCTCGATACACAAGCAAACAAAGGGCACTAATGGATGTGATAAGAAATTTGAAAAAAAGAGAAACATTTACGCCTACCAAACAGGGCAAACTTAGACAACAGTGGATTGACAGAATTAGGAAACAAGATATAACAAAATTTTTAGCAAAAGATAAAAGGATATTGGATTGGTGGACAAGTATATAAAATCAAGTGTGTGTCCGTTGCCTTGGACTCATTTGGAAGTTGATGTCAACGGAGGAGCATCACCTTGCTGTCTGTATAAGGGTAGTGTTCCTGGTGTAAAGGTGTACGAACAGAGTTTAAAATCCATACAGGATAGTGAGTATATGTCGAACCTGCGTGAGCAGTTTCGTAAAGGTGAACGTCCTGTGGGTTGCCAGAGTTGTTGGCAGGAGGAGGATGCAGGCAAGACTTCCAAAAGACAGAATTCCATATACAAAATGAAAAAGAGCTTATCAGACTGGACACCAGATAGCGAGCCAACGCTGAAGTTCATTGACTTTAAGTTGGGCAACGTTTGTAATTTGAAGTGTAGGATATGCGGGTCATGGAGTTCCTCAAAATGGGCACAAGAGGAACTAGACTACGGCGAGAATCCCGTGGCACTGAAGAATCTCCGTGAGGGCGGATGGCCCAAACGCAATCCCAAATTCTTCGAAGACCTCAAGGAGGACCTGAAGCACGTTGAGTATTTCGAGTTCACGGGCGGCGAACCGTTCATGATCCAGGATCACTTTAAGATCTTGATGCACTGCGTGGAAAAGGGATATGCTCGGAACATAGACATACATTACAACACCAACGGCACACAATTACCTCCTATGGAGATATTCGACTTGTGGAGTCATTTTAAACACGTGGAGATAGCATTCAGCATAGACGACGTGGGTGAGCCTTTCGAGTATCAGAGGCACCCGGCCAACTGGCGACAGGTCAACGCCAATCTGATCAAGTTCAAGGAACGTAAGACCCCCAACATGGACTTCCAGATCTGCACCACCGTGAGTATATTCAATGTATTCAACTGGGCCAAGATAGCCCTATGGGTGGCACAGTTCCAACCCGAGTTCTTCTATGTCAACACCTGCTTTGATCCTGACTACTTCAATGTTCAGACCTTACCCCGTCAGGCTAAAGATATCATTAACTCTAGGTACAGTATGTTAACCGACTTCCAACCCACGCTGAGGTTCATGAACGCCGCGGACAGGGACACAGCCGAGATCAGAGAACAACGTAAGGTCAGGATACTACAGACGGATCGGTACCGGAAAGAAAATTTTGGTGAAGTGTTTCCACTTTTAAATAAAGTGTTGGAGATATATGACTAAAAAATTCATAGCAGGCGGATGCAGTTTCACTTTCGGACATGAGCTGAGCGATGATCAACAGGGCAAGGTCCCCAGCAAGAAATCATGGGCGTATAGATTAAAACCAACCATCCATGAATACGTATGCACGGCATATCCGGGCACTGGTAACTCGGGTATAGCACGTAGGGTATTTGATGCTATCAGCAGTCATGATGATATCGACTGTGTGGTAGTCATGTGGAGTTTCCTCTCCAGGTACGACTGGGCCATGCCTAGGCACATAGATCTAGAGAACACACGTTGGGCGACTATATCACCATGGGACACCACCATAGCGGATGATGAAAGGCATCGAGCACTAGCAGGATCGGAGGTACAACAGGAACAGTGGACACGCAGACAGAATTTGATGTTAGAAACAGGGGTCAAGCCTTTCGCTGAAGCGATCTACCGGCATGCGGCCAATCAGTACCATGAGACATATCTCAGTTGGAAGAGCATAATCTGGTTACAGAACATCCTAGAGAAGAGGAAGATACCCTACATGTTCACACTGGCGGATAACAGCCTGTTCTACGAGTTATACAAACATCACAAGGATCAAGATTCTTTCATGAATGCCCTACACTCCGAGATAGACTTTACCAAATGGTTTTCCTTTGGTGAGAGGATGATGGGTTTCAACCAATGGGCCTTGATTAACGATTACAAGCGTGGCACCACACATCCACTTGACCAGGCGCATGCGGATGCTGTACAATTGATGTTACCAACATTCAACAAACTGATAGGAGAGAAAAGATGATTAGATGGTTCAAGCGTCTCTGGTACAAGATCAGAGAAGAGATACAGTACAGGAAGAGACTGAAGGAATTAAAGAAGAAGGATCCATTCATATACAAGTAATAGATGGAAAAGATAAAACAGAAAATCAAAGATCTGTTCAAGCGTGATCCACGATTTGATCTCGTTGAGTTGAATGATATAGATACATCCGAGGATCCAGTGAGACCAGAACTCACCGTGGAGTTCCGTAGGTCGCATGGCAGGAAGATGCTGGGACTCAAGGACGAGGAGGGTGACACGGCCGCGATCATATGCTTGGCCTTCACCAATGATGTTCCACGTTCCGTGGAGGAGATGGACCTCATGAGCCAGGACGCCGCCAACCAAGCAGTACTAAGGGCCGGTCTGGTGGGCAGGATAGCGGTGGCCTACACGGTGTGGGCACGTAAACCAGGCGGTGGCAAGCACATACTGAACGAGGTGTACAAGAAGTACAAGGGGGAACACCACATAGACAGATTGGTGACACTATCTCCACTCACGGAGATGGCGGAACGGTTCCACATCAAGAACGGTGCCAAACTGCTGAGGCGGAACGAGACCACGCAGAACTTCGAGTACGACATCACACTGGAGCAGTGGCGGGAATACCTGACCAGGACCAAGAAATTTTTGAGGATGGCATGAAGATAACTTTAGAAAACATAGGGGAGATAGTTAAGCAGGATGAAAGATACGTGGTCAGGGATAATACTCATCTCAAGAATCTGGTGGTCAGTACCACGGAACTTAATCCCCATAAGAGCACGTCAGGACACAGGCATACAGGACAGGAAGAAGTTTATTACTTCGTAAAAGGCGCTGGCACAATCTTTCTCGACGATGAGCCACACACTGTCAAAGCAGGAGATGTGGTGTTGATCGAAGACGGGGTGCACCACAGGGTGGAAACAGGAGCAGACCCACTACACTTCCTTTGTGTGTTTGACGGCAGGAGGAGACACCGATGAAGATACTGATAATGGGACTACCAGGATCGGGCAAGACCACGCTGGCCAGGATCATCTCGCAGAGGATGAACGCGGTCTGGTTGAACGCGGACGAAGTGAGGAAGCAGTGCGACGACTGGGACTTCTCGGACGAAGGCGTGCGGAGACAATCACTGCGTATGTGGACCATGGCGGAGGAAGCGGTGGACAGGGGCAGGAACGTGGTGGCAGATTTCGTTTGTCCAACGGAGGAGACCAGATCACAGTTCAACGCAGACTACACTGTATGGATGGACACGATAAAAGAAGGTAGATTTGAAGACATGAATAAGAAGTTTAAACCACCTGTGAAATATGATTTCAGGGTAACACACAAAGAAGCGGACATGTGGGCATTCCTGATAATGCAGGACATAAGGGATAGGAAATGAGGATACTGGGAATTAATTGTATGAACCACGACGCCGCAATGGCGGTGGTGGACTACAGTTCCGGCACGGGAGAGATCCTGTGGGCCGCACACGCGGAGAGATACAGCAAGGTCAAGAACGACCACTACCTCAACCAACGGATAGTGGACGAGGCCCGCACCTTTGGGCCCTTCGACAAGGTGGTGTACTACGAGAAGCCACTGCTCAAGAAGACCCGACAGTTCTACGCGGGACAGTATGGATTGGCCATGAGCTACACCGAGATGCCACAGTGGCACCTTGATCACTTCGGCATAAAGATAGACGAGTACGTCAAGCACCATGACTCACACGCGGCGGCGGGTTACTTCACTTCACCGTTCAAGGACGAGGGAGCAACAATACTCACAGTGGACGCCATAGGTGAGTGGGACACGGTGTCCATATCCACAGCGGACAAGGTATGGATTGAAAGGAAAGAGACAATCAAGTATCCGCACAGCATAGGAATACTTTATTCGGCATTCACACATCGTTGTGGATTGAAACCAGCGGAAGAGGAGTACATCCTGATGGGCATGGCCGCTTACGGCACACCTAAGTACAAACAGAAGATCTATGATGACTTCGTTCATCAGTCACCTTTCAAACTCAAACAGAACCTGCACCGTGGATTGAATGACTGGGAGCCAAACGCGGATGTAATGGACATCGCCGCCAGCATACAGGCAGTGACAGAAGAATGCCTCGCAGACTTGTGGTCTAGGGCCAGCCGTTATGGATCACGTAATCTGGTGTATGCGGGAGGAGTGGCGCTGAACTGTGCCGCTAACCGTGTGCTCGCGGACATGGGACTATTTGATAACATATGGATCATACCCAACCCTGGAGACGCGGGATCGAGCCTGGGTTGCATAGCCGCACATCAGAAGTCACATCTTAATTGGCAACACCCATTCCTGGGACACAACATTGAAGGCGAATATCCTGTGGACAGTCTAATCAAAGAACTGAAGGAAAACCGGATGGTGGGAGTGGCCAGTGGTAGGGCAGAGTTTGGACCCAGGGCTCTTGGTAATAGATCACTGTTGGCCGATCCCCGGGGTGAAGACATCAAGGATATGGTAAACTCGATCAAGAAGAGACAGCAGTTCAGACCGTTCGCTCCGGCCATATTAGAAGAGGATGTAAACGACTATTTTGAGCTACCTAAAGCCGTCAAAAACACCCCTTATATGCAATTTACAGCGGCGTGTACGCGTGGTAAAGAGTTTCCTGCTATCATACACCATGATCACACATCAAGGGTTCAAACCGTACGTAAGACGGACAATCCAGGGTTCCACGCACTGCTCACGGAATGGAAACGACAGACCGGTTGCCCCATGCTCCTCAACACCAGTCTAAACATAAAAGGACAGCCGATCGTGAATGATCGTGAAGATGGTCGTGCTTTTACCAAACGTTATGGGGTTAAGGTTTTATAATGGAAACCATACCTTTATATCCAAAAGTATTTTGTATCGACAGTCTAGATGTAGGTGATGAATATTTCAATGATATCAAACAGTTTGCAAAAAAAATAGATTATAAAAAAGCAGATTTTGATTATGATAGATCATCTTTAGTAAATCAAGATTTTGAAATATTGAATAAACCTCAATTTAAATTACTAGGAGATATGTTATTAAAATCATTTACAACATTTACTAAGGAACATTTAAAAATATCAAATGATTTTAAAGTATCATCATCATGGCTAACAAAAACGGAACCCAATCATCAATCACATTTTCATAGACATTATAATTGTTATTATAGTGGTGTATTTTATATTGATACAGACGAGGGTGGTGAAATCATATTTGAAAATATGGCCGATGAAAGGTTTTTGTTAAACAAAATTGAAGACAATGATTATAATACAAAAAGTTTTATCTTTAAAACAGAAAATAAAATGATTATATTTTTTCCTAGTGATATACAACATAAGATTGCAGAAAATAAAACTAATAAAGATAGATACTCGTTAGCATTTAATTTTTACCCTATTGGCAATATTGGAGTTCGTGATTCAAATGTTAAACTTACCTAATAAAAACCATGGAGTCAAAGTACTAGGATGAGATACCTAATCCTGTTATTATTAGTGGTAGGTTGTGGGATCAAACCATCGGCCACATGTAGTGTAGATTTGAAAAAAGAGAACATGAAAGAAATAACAGACAGTTGTGTGGAAAATCCAACTGTGGGAATAAAAAAGGAATTTTGATGATAAAGTTTGGTGGTGTAGATAGAATATACGACGAATACAGTTGGCGTATAACGCGCAGGGCCAAGGAGGTCTGGCGCACAGGCAATGTCATAAGCAGTAGGCACATCGAGGGAAGTTTCCTCGACAGATTCGAGAAGTCTGTGGCCAAATACACTGAGAGGAAATACGCTGTAGCGGTGGGAAGTGGAACAGACGCATTGTATTTCGCACTGCGGGCCAAAGGTATAGGGCCAGGCAAGACGGTGCTGTGTCCAGCGGTGAGTTACCTCGCCACTGCAGAAGCGATCAAGCGCACGGGCGCGGATATCAAATTCATAGACGTTGATGATAACGGCCTGATGGACGACCTGGGGATAATGGGACTACCCAGTGCCATGGTGTACGTGAACCTGTTTGGGAACCTTGCCGACTACGACAGATTGAAAAACTACTGTGACGCACACCGCATACCCTTGATAGAGGACGCCGCACAGAGCTTGGGCAGTACCTACAAAGGCATACCAAGTGGCAAGTTGGGGAACATCAGCAGTCTCAGTTTCGCACCCAGCAAACCCTTGCCATGTTTCGGCAATGGCGGAATGGTGTTGACGGATTCAGAGTCAGAGGCCAACTTCGTGCGTGGTGTGAGGTATCATGGCACGGGCAACAGTGAATTGACCCACGGATACAACTCATGCCTGAGCAATGATCACGCCCACATACTGAACTTCCTATTGAGCAAGTACAACAGACTACTGAAGAATACAAAAAAAGTCAGAGACATGTATGAGACAAGATTAGAAAGATTGAACATAAGGACAATAAAGACACGTGAGAAAACCGTGTCAAACAATCACAAGTTGGTGATAAGAGTCGACGACAGGGACGCATTGAAATCTCATCTAGATGGCAAGGGAATACAGACACAGGTACACTATCATATGCCCATGAATGACATGCCGATGTTCAAGAGCGAGGACTACACACCCAACGCGAGACGTTTCTGCCAACGGGTGTTGTCCTTGCCTATACACCCATTCCTGACCGAGAAAGAAGTGATAGCCGTGTGCGAAAGCATTGGAGATTTCTATGGCGTTTGATTGTGTGGCGATTGACTTCGGTAACACCCAAAGTGATAATAATTTAAAAATAATAAAAGATAAGTTTCCTTATGTGAAGATAATTCCATTTGTTGAAAGTTATCATGCCATTGCGAAATCTATTGTATCAACTTCTACAACAGAATATCTGTGGGTGTTGAGCAGTAAAGTCAATTACACCCATTTTGACTTTGACTATATTCCTGAGCAACATCAACGTACACAATTACATGTTTGGAATAATCCTGATCAGAAGGAAGGCGACACATTTCTATTTCCAAAGATATTCTCGCAACAACAAATAAAATTTTTACGAGATTACACGGATGTAAACTACCATGATTACAATGTGGATTATGATTTTGATTATCGTGATGTGAAATACACCCTTGAGAATGTTATATCGAACCTCCCCGACATAGATTCGTCAAGTTCTAGTTATGTGAGATATTATGAGGGAAATGCTAAGGGACAGTTTTATCCATCCTTCTGGGAGGATTTGAAAATATACATAGATGCCACCACATTCTACATTCCAAAAAAAGCACTGGAACATATCAAAACACAGATATATGATTATCCGTATCTGTACACCATAAGTGAGGACGACACACGGGATTGTTTCGACATAGCCTTCATCTCGAACGGAGAACCGTTCGAACAGGAAAATTTTGATAGGTTAAAAGATCACATAGAGACCAACGAACTGAAAAATAGATTACACTGGATACGGGGAATAAACGGCAGGACCAAGGCCTACAAGAAGGCGGCGGAAATCTCACAGACCGAATATTTCTATGCCGTGTTCGCCAAAAGCAAAGTAAGAGGGGATTTCAAATTTGACTATAAAGTGGACAGAGGTCTCTCGAAAAGGCATAGGATATTCCATTCGCATCTAATGGAGTTGGGGATAGAGTATGGTACATTCAATATAAATCTGTATAGCAGATCCCTTTGTATGGACACACCCGATGATAACATATTAGACTTCACGCTATCTCAACCACATGAGGTGGTACCTGTGGTCGCCAACGACACGGTGTTAGCACCAGACAGTTACACCGCCTGGAAGAACGCGTTTAGGGAAGTCTCCAAGTTGGTGCTATGGCAGGAAAAGAAGCCCACGGTGGAAACTAGATTTAGATTGAAAAAATGGTTAGGCACAGATAACGAATGGTTATCAAAAGGTGCCCAAGATGGGAAACGTTTCGCAGAAGAATGTGGTTACGATGAAAGTAAAATTCTAAGTACCTACACTTGGGAATTTTGTAGAGAAAAGTTTAAATCGTTGTACCCAACGGAAATTTTTTATTGATATTTAGATTTTCAAAATAGAAAGGCTGTTTGAAGAACCAATTTATATAATTGGGGATTCCATCCTCTATGTCTATTGTTGGATTGAAGTTGAGCATCGTTTTTGCTTTATCGCTGTTCAGTGTATCTCTGTTAGGATAGAACGTGTCATGTGGTTTAGTGATAATCTCACCTATTCCTAATCTTGATCTAATAATTTCTGCGGCATCGATAATTTTCCTACCGTTACCCCTTGTACAGTTAAAAGTTTCGTTGACTACTTCATTGGTTGTAGCCAAGGAGAAATAGTTGGCAACGTCTAACACGTTAGAGAAATCTAATTTGTTGTCAGGTCCTTGTACGATCATCTCACCTGTGGTCAAGACATTTTTTAATAGTTGACTTATCACTCGGGTTATTGTGTCTTTCTCCCCATACAGGGCGGAAGGCCGCATGATAACGTAGTTCAGTCCATACTCCCTGTGCCATATCTTGCACATGATCTCTCCTTGTCTTTTGTAGGATCCATACAGCGTGTTTGGCTTGGGAACCACGTTCTCGTCTGGAATCTTGTTGTCAAACTCTCCATATACCATACTGCTTGATGCGTACACAATCTTCTCGACTTTGTGTTTGACACATAGATCGAGTATGTATGCAGTGGCGGTGACCATGTTGTTGGTGGCATCCAACACATTCCTTTTCACCATCCTA